>Ga0182010_10000060_pt1 | contig 55934 bp, 52 predicted proteins | sample 611E1MmetaG_FD_120488 | JGI IMG/M metagenome (GOLD analysis project Ga0182010, IMG submission 120488) | Permafrost microbial communities from Stordalen Mire, Sweden - 611E1M metaG | ecosystem: Environmental > Terrestrial > Soil > Wetlands > Permafrost | place: Sweden: Stordalen | collected... | reverse complement strand
GTGGGCGCTAGAGGACTCGAACCTCCGACCTCAGCCGTGTGAAGGCTGCGCTCTAACCAACTGAGCTAAACGCCCGGACGACGGCCGCGGCATGGTCACCGTGGCCGAGCAGATGGACATGGTAGCCCGGCACCGGGGAGGGCAGTCCAGGCCCGGGCGGGCATCCTCGGCCTGGCGGGACGCAGCCTGCCCGAGGATGTCCCTCAGTCGGTCGAACCGACAGGGAACGGAGCCACGGTGTCGAGGCCGAGCGCCTCTTCCAACGCCGCCGCCGATCGCAACACCACCAGGTCGCCGTGCTGGGGCCCGATCAGTTGCAGGCCGACCGGCAGGCCCTCCGCTGTGAACCCGGCGCAGATCGTGGCAGCCGGCGAGCGGGTCATGTTGAACGGATAGGTCAGCTTGACCCAGTTGAAGTCGGCCGTGCCGTTGATCATCCCCGAGCCACCGAGCGAGCGGGGCGGAGGGGCGGCCGCCATGGTGGGGGTGATCAGCAGGCGCACGTGGTGGAACACGTCCACCAGCCGCAGGTTGAGCAGGTGGCACGCGTCCTCGGCCCGGACCAGGTCCAGAGCACTGGTCGACGCCGCTCCGTCGATGATCATGGCCAGCACCGGATCGACCCCTTCCCAAGCGGGGGTGCCCCGGAGCCGGGCGTGGGTCCGGAGGTTGTACACGCCGGACAGGGTCAGCCACTCGTCGAGCGGGTCAGCGTCGAACACAGCGTCCACCTCGACCACCTCGGTGCCAAGGGTGGCCATCACCTCCACCGCCCTCCGGCAGATGTCCAATACCTCTGCGTCGACCTCCGCGTAGCCGAGCGTCGGCGACCAGGCCACCCGACGGGGCGGCCTCGGGTCCTCGAGGGCGGCAATCCACGACGCCTCCGGGCGGGGCAGCGATCGCAGGTCGCAGGGATCCGGCCCGACCACGACATCCAGGGCGGCCACCACGTCGGACAGCCTCCGGGCCATCGGGCCCCTGGTCGACAGATGCTGCCAGTCGGGCGGCTCGGCCCCCCCGCTCGGAACCCGGCCAAGCGAGGCCTTCATCCCCGAAAGGCCGCAGCACGACGACGGGATCCGGATCGAGCCACCACCGTCCGAACCGGTGGCCAGGGGGACCATGCCGGCGGCGATGGCCGCCGCGCTCCCGCCTGAGGAGCCCCCCGGCGTGTGGTCGAGGTTCCACGGATTGAGCGTCGGGCCGAACACCGGGTTGTCGGTGTCCGGTTTCCATCCGAGTTCGGGGGTGTTGGTCTTCCCCACCACCACGCACCCGGCGGACACCAGGCGGGCCACCAGTGGCGAGTCGGCCGTTGCGCGCGGGGCGTCTGCGAAGGCCAAGGAGCCGTGCGTGGTGATGTAGCCGGCTGCGTCCTCGAGGTCCTTGACCCCGATGGGGATGCCGGCCAACGGACCCGGGTCCTTTCCGGCGGCCACCGTGGCATCGACCGCCGCGGCCTCCGCCCGCGCCCGCTCCTCGTCGACCGCCACGAAGGCATTGACCCGCGGATTGTCCTCGGCGATGCGCGAGAGGGCGTGCCCGACCAATTCGCCGGCGGACAGCTGGCCGCTGCGCACCTGCTCGGCCAGGCCCACGACCGACTCGCGGCGAAAGTCCATGTCCTCGACCGTACCGGTCCGGCTGTCCGGTCACAACCGCTTCGCGCCGGCGTCGGACATCCCCGTTTCGACAACCCGAGCCGGCGGGAAGCAGTCTGTGCCCATGAGCCCGCCTGTCTCCACGAGTGGAGCGACCATCGCCGGAACCGCGTTCGACCATGTCGCCCACGCCGTGGTCCGGTGGCAGGACGTCTGGATCCGCTACGCCGTCGACCTCGGGGCGGAGTGGAACTCGGGCGGCCCCGGACCCGGCTTCGCCCCGGCCCAGCTGCGGTTCGGAAACGGCGCACGGGTCGAGGTCCTGATGCCCCACCGCGTCGAGGTCAACGACTTCCTCGACCGGTTCATCACCGGCAACGGCCCGGGACCCCACCACCTCACCTTCAAGGTCCCCGACCTGCAGGCGGCGCTCGAACGCGTGGTGGAGGCCGGATTCGAGCCCATCGGCGTCGACGTGAGCGATCCGGAATGGATGGAGGCGTTCATCCATCCGAAGCGGGCCACCGGGGTGGTGGTCCAACTGGCCGAGCAGCGGATCCCCTGGGCCAGTCCCCCACCGGACGACTACCCGACCGAGCGCCGTCGTCGGCCCGATGGCTCCGGACCGGCTCCGCCGGCATCCCTCCGATGGGTGGCCCATGTCGTCGCCGATCTCGAGGCGGCTGCCGGGCTTTTCGTCGGCCTGCTCGGCGGCAGCGTCGTCGACGAGGGGATGCTCCCCGACCAGCGCTGGGTGGACCTGCAGTGGGCAGGCCCGCTCGGACTGCGGCTGATCGCACCCGCCGATGGTGCCACGGGGCCCCTCCACGCCTGGTTGGGCGGACGAAGCGGTCGCATCCACCATCTCGAGCTCACCGTCGAGGACCCCGCAGGGGTGCCCGGCGTCCGGCCTGCCGGTTCGCCGCTCGCCCTCATGGGCAGACGCGGCACTCCCGTCGACCTCTGGGAGCTCGCACCCGAGGACAATTCGGGCCTCGGCCTGGTGCTCGCGCCGGCCTGACCCGCCGCCGGGACGTGGAGAGCCACCGCACCGGGCCCGGCTCCGGAGCCCACCGTCAGGACCGGTAGCCTTGCCGGAATGGCCAATCGATCTGAAGACCGGGGCGCCCAGCCCGGCAAGGCGGGCGTCCCGACCAAGTGGGCCATCGACCGGCTCGACGAACGCGAGAGGCGCTTCTCCTTCGCCGCCGCCGGAGCGGCCGCGCTGTTCGGAACGATCCTCTACTTCACCGAGACCAGCAACGCCCATTTCCACCCGGTCAAGGGCCAGTTTGCGCCGCTCACCACCCTGGTGGTGAGCCTGGTGGCGGCAGCGATGCTGCTGGGCACCACGCTGATCGGCAGGCGTGCGCTGGTCGGCTTCGTCGCGCTGTTCACCTTCCTGGCCTTCGGCAACTCCGCCCTCGTCCTCGGGCTCCCGTTCGTCGCCCTCGCGGTCTGGCTCCTCTTCCGCTCCTACAAGGTCCAAAAGGAGGCGGCCGCCAACGTCCGGGCCGGCAAGGCCAGTGGATCCGCAGGCAGCGCCTCGTCCACCCGGTCACCGGCGGCGAGGTCCACCGGCAAGGTCGAGACGAAGGGGCGCGCCAAGAAGGGACCGGTCACGCCGGAAGCCAACAAGCGCTACACGCCCAAGCGTCCCGCTCCCCCTGCACCGCCGCCGCCCAAACCGTCGTGGCGCGAGCGCAGAGCGGCCAAGGCCGGCGACTGACCACTTGTCAGCCCGCGTCGGTGACCAGGGCGGAGCGCAACAACTCGAGGATCTCGTTGCGACGGCGCACCAGCGAGCGGGCTGTCGGCTCCTCCCCGAACGCACGGAGCACCTCCACCTCGGTGAGCATGCCGATCACCGTGGAGTAGATGGCCAGCAGCAGCAGTCGCGGCTCGTGCCGGCGCATGTGCCCCGCGTCCATCTCCGCCTCGAGGAACTCCGAGGCGCGCGTGACCAGCGGTTCGACCGCTGTGACGAAGCGGGTGGCCGCCGGAGTTCCCAACCGGCCCATCTCGCGCACCAGCCCGAGCAGCTCGGGTCGCCTGGCCGCCAGTCGGAACACGGAGCGGACCACCGCCTCCACCCGTGCCCAGCCGCTGCCGGCAGTGGCCAGCGACGCCTCCAACGCGGCCGACAATTCGACGGCACTGTGATCGATGACCGCTTCGAGGAGGATCTCCTTGGACGGAAACCAGTAGAGGATGGTCTGCTTGCGGACTTCGAGGCCCTGGGCCAGTGCGTCGAGCGACGATGCCTCGTAGCCGCGGGTGGCGAACGAGGTGAGTGCTGCGTCGAGAATCCGTTCGGACGTGCTGGCGCCGTCGGCCACCGGCCGGCCGGCCGGCCGCACCGGGCGTGGCCGAGTCCGGTCACGCCCTCCCGACGCTGGTTCTGCCATGTTCGACTCGGTCACTTACCATATGGTAGACAGATCCGGTGACCCGCGTCCGCGACGCCCTGGCCGGCAAACGCTTCTTCATCACCGGTTCCACCGGCTTCTTGGGGACTGCCCTGGTCGAGCGCCTCCTGCGCTCCATCCCCGACAGTGAGGTCGTGCTCCTCATCCGACCCGGCCGCCGTGCCACCCCCATGCAACGGGCCACCAAGGAGATCGTGAAGAACGACTGCTTCGACCGGCTCCGCCAGGAGTACGGGGAGCGGTTCGATGCCGACGTGGTCTCGCGGGTATCGGCGATCGCCGGCGACGTGGCAACCGACGGCCTCGGCCTCGACGGCGACGGGCTCAAGAAACTCTCCGATTGCGACATCGTGATCCACTCGGCGGCATCGGTGAGCTTCGACTCGCCACTCGACGCTGCCGTCGAGGTCAATCTCCTCGGGCCCTCGCGGGTGGCGGCGGCCACGGTGGCGGCCAGGCAGCTCGCCCAACAGGAGGGCCGCCGGGGCCCGGTCCACTTCATCCCGGTCTCCACCGCTTACGTGGCCGGAACCCACCAGGGTGAGGCCAAAGAGGAGCTGCTGGACGCCAACCCCTTCAGCGTGGAGGTGGACTGGCGTACCGAGGTCGGGGCCGCCCGCCGCCAGCGCGGCGACTCCGAGGCCGAGTCCCGCCGCCCCGATCGCCTGGCCCGGTTCAACAAGGAGGCCCGAGGGGAACTGGGCGGCGCCGGCCTGCATCTGCTGGCCGAGCGGGCGGAACGACTGCGGGAGGACTGGGTCAAGAAGCAGATGGTCGAGATGGGCAAGGCCCGAGCCCAATCGCTCGGGTGGCCCGACGCCTATCCCTATACGAAGGCACTGGGAGAGCGGGCACTCGTCTCGCAGTTCGGCGACGCCCTCCCCATGACCATCGTCCGGCCGTCGATCATCGAGTCGGCGCTCGCCGAGCCCCGCCCGGGCTGGATCCGAGGCTTCCGCATGGCGGAGCCGATCATCATCTCCTACGCCCGGGGCCTGCTGCGGGAGTTCCCCGGCGTGCCCGAAGGGATCACCGACGTCATCCCGGTCGACCTGGTGGTGGCCGCCATCATCGCCGTCGCCGGGGAGAGCCTCATCGACCCACCCGAGCGCTACCAGGGCCCGACGGTGTACCACGTCGCCTCCGGGGTCCGGAACCCGTTCCGCTACGGACGCCTGGTCGAGCTGGTCACGGCGTGGTTCACCGAGCACCCCCTCTACGACAGTGACGGCCAGCCCATCGTGGTGCCGGCGTGGTCGTTCCCCGGTCGGGGCCGGGTGCAGCGCCAGCTCACCCGGGCCAGCCGAGCCATGGACCTGGCCGAGAGAGTGGTCGGCTCCCTGCCCATCCGCGGGCGCCAAGCCGAGTGGATGGCCGCCCTCGAGGAACAGCACCTCCTGGCGGACCGCGCCCTCGGCTATGTCGAGCTCTACGGCGCCTACACCGAGACCGAGGCCCTCTACCGCGTGGACCGCCTGCTGGCACTGTGGGACCGGATGGACGACGACGACCGCCAGTCCTTCTGCCTCGATCCCGCCGCCGTGGACTGGGAGACCTATGTCCGCGACATCCACCTGCCGTCGATCGTCGAGCACGCCCGGGTGCGCACCACGCCCGGAAAGTCGATCAAGCCCAACCGGGCCGACCGGGCCCGCACGGCCATCCTCTCTACGGACCGGCACCTGGCGGCGTTCGACCTCGAGAACACGCTCATCGCCTCCAACGTGGTCGACTCGTATGCCTGGCTGGCGTCTCGCCACCTCCCTGCCGGCGAGCGGGCCGCGTTCGTGGCCGATCTGATGCGGGAGGCACCCTCCCTGCTCGCACTCGACCGCCGCGACCGCGGGGACTTCCTGCGCTCCTTCTACCGGCGCTACGAGGGAGCACCGGTCGACCGGCTGCGCGACGACGGATGGGAACTCTTCCACCATCTCCTGCTGGCCAAGTCGTTCCCTGCCGGCATCGCCAGGGTCCGGGAGCATCGGGCACTCGGGCACCGCACCATCCTCATCACCGGGGCCCTCGATCTGGTGGTGGAACCCCTCCGCCCGCTCTTCGACGACATCGTCTGTGCCCGCCTGGGCGAGGCCGACGGCAAGTTCACCGGGCGACTCGATGACCTGCCGCCCATCGGCGAGGCCCGGGCCCTCGTGCTCGCCGATTATGCGGAGGCCGAGGGTCTCAAGCTCGAAGAGTCGATGGCCTACGCCGACTCGGCCAGCGACCTGCCCATGCTCGAGGCGGTGGGCTTCCCGGTGGCAGTGAACCCCGAGGCCAAGCTGGCGGCCATCGCCCGGCGCCGGGGATGGCACGTGGAGCACTGGCACCAGGCCCCGGGCGGGGCACAGCCGCTGCTCCCCCTCGGCCCCATCGACCGGCGGGGCTCGCTCCAGCGGGGACGCACCAGCGCGGCGGCCCTGGCCGGTGCGGTCCGGCGGACCACCGGCGGGGGCGACCGTTGAAGGCGCTGGTCTTCGAACGGAACCTCCCCCGCTTTGCCGCCTCGCGGGTGGCGTCGATCTTCGGTTCGGGGCGGGGCGCCGGCATCGGCCCGCTGCAGCTGCTCGACTGCGAGCCACCCGATCTGCCGGCCGGGGGTTGGTTCCACCTACGACCCCTGCTGTCGGGCATCTGCGGCTCCGACCTGGCCACCCTGGACGGGCGGAGCTCCCGCTACTTCGAGGACATGGTGAGCTTCCCGTTCATACCCGGCCACGAGGTGACGGGTATCCTCGACGACGGCGGCATCGACCACGCGGGGCGTGCGCTCGCTCCGGGAACCCGCGCCGTGATCGAACCGGTCCTGGGCTGTGCCCCGCGTCACATGCACCCCCTCTGCCCCCAGTGCGCGCGGGGCCACACCGGCCTGTGCGGCAACATCGCCTTCGGCGACCTTGCCCCCGGGCTGCAGACCGGCTTCTGCGCCGACACGGGTGGTGGATGGTCCACCGCCGGCCTGGTGGCCCACTCCTCGCAGGTGCACGCCGTCCCGGACGCCTTCTCCGACGAGGACGCGGTCATCGTCGAGCCCACCGCGTGTGCGGTGCATGCGGCGCTCTCCGCCGGTGTCGAGGGCGACGACGTCGTGGCTGTCATCGGGGCGGGCACGCTCGGACTGGCCACCGTGGCCGCGCTGCACCGGGTCGTGCGGCCGAGCACCGACTGCACCGTCCTGGTCGGTGCCAAGCACGCCCACCAACAGGTCCTGGCCGAAGACCTCGGCGCCGACGCCGTTGTCGCGCCCGAGCAGTTGGCCCGGGCCGTGCGCCGGCGCGTGGGCTCGCTGGTGCTGGCCGGTCGGCTGACCAACGGCGCCGACGTCGTGTTCGACTGTGTGGGCACCGCCGAATCGTTGACCCAGGCGCTGGCCATGGTCCGGCCCCGCGGCCGGGTCGTCCTGGTCGGGATGCCGGGCAAGGTGTCGGTCGACCTGGCCCCGCTCTGGCACCGCGAGCTGACCCTGGTCGGCGCCTACGCCTACGGCACCGAGGCCCCGCTGCTGGCGGGGGCACCGACCGCCGCACCGACGCGTCGCAGCTTCGAGTTGGCCCTCGACCTCGTGTCCGCCGCCGGGCTCGGCTCGCTGGTGTCGGCCACCTACCCCCTCGAACGCTACGAGGAGGCCATCGCCCACGCCGGGGCCGCCGGACGCCGGGGCGCGGTGAAGGTGGCCTTCGATCTTCGCAACCGGAAAGGAAGCACCCGATGAGCCCCAGGCCCGGATTCGTGCTCGACGTCGACCGCTCGACCCCGCCCACCCTCTTCTGGCACGGCGAGCGCTTCAGCCTCGAGCGACTGCCCGAGGGGAGCCGGGTGATCTACGCGCCCGAGTCGATCGACCCGGTGGCGGACCCCTCCTCCGCCGTCCGGTCGGCGCTCCGCCATCCGGTCGGTGACAGCGACCCACTGCCGGCTCTGCTGCGGGCGGGCATGAAGCTCACCATCGCCTTCGACGACATCTCCCTGCCGCTCCCCCCCATGGAGCGGCCCGACATCCGCCAGTTGGTCATCGAGCAGGTCCTCGACATGGCCGCCGATGCCGGCGTCGACGACGTCGCCCTCATCGTGGCCCTCGCCCTCCACCGGAGGATGACCGAGCCGGAGCTGCGCCACGCCATCGGGGACAGGATCTACGACGCCTTCGCTCCGAACGGGCTGCTGACCCAGCACGACGCCGAGGACCCCGACGCCCTGGTCCACCTGGGCCTGACCGATCAGGGCGAGGACGTCGAGATCAACAGACGTGCCGCGGAGAGCGACCTGCTGGTCTACGTCAACATCAACCTGGTGGCCATGGACGGTGGCCACAAGAGCGTCGCCACCGGGCTGGCCAGCTACAAGAGCCTGCGCCACCACCACAATCCGCAGACCATGCAGAAGAGCCGGTCGTTCATGGACCAGCAACGGTCCGAGCTGCACTCGGCCAACTGGCGCATGGGCCGCCTCATCGCCGCGGCCGGGGTCAAGGTCTTCCAGATCGAGACCACCCTCAACAACGACACCTTCCCCCCGGCTTTCACCTTCCTCCAGAAGCGCGAGTGGGAGTGGGGGGCGAAGGACCGCCTGGGCTACCTGGCGGCGTCCAAGGCCCTCGACCGGACCCCGCCGCGGTACGCCCGCAAGATCTTCCACTCGGTCAAGGCCCCCCACCGGATGACCTCGGTCCAGGCCGGGGAGGTGGAGGCCGTCCACGCCATCACCACCGAGCACGTGTGGGAACAGCAAGGGGTGGTCGTCGAGGGCCAGACCGACATCTTGACCATGGGCCTGCCCTACATCAGCCCCTACAACGTCAACTCCATCCTCAACCCCATTCTGGTGGCCTGCCTCGGTCTCGGGTACTTCTTCAACCTCTACCGGGGCAGGCCTCTTGTCCGCGAGGGCGGCGTCCTGATCATGACCCATCCCACCCCGTGGGAGTTCAACCCGGTGCACCACCCGAGCTACATCGACTTCTTCGAACAGGTGCTGAGCGAGACGACCGACCCGATCGAGGTGGCAGACCGCTTCGAGGAGGGGTTCGCCACGGACCCGTGGTACATCCACCTCTACCGCACGGGGCACGCCTACCACGGCGTCCATCCCTTCTACATGTGGTACTGGTGCGCCCACGCGCTCCAACATCTCGGCGCGGTGATCATCGTCGGTGGCGAGCAGGCCGCGGTCCACCGTCTCGGGTTCCGGGCCGCATCCACCCTCGCCGACGCCCTCGAGATGGCGAGAGACGTGGTCGGCACCTCGCCATCGCTGACCCATCTCCACGCCCCCCCGATCCTCATGGCCGACGTGCAATGAGCGTCCGGGCCGGATCCTCCAACTCCCTGCGCTCCCGCCGAGCGGTGCGCACCGATGCCACCCTGGGAACGAGCGAGACCGAGGGGGGCTCGGGCGGACTGCGCGGCACCCTGCGCAGGCTGGCTCCTCCCGCGTTGGCCGCCCGTGCGGGCAGGAGCAGGTTTCCGCTGGCGGCCCCGAGTTGGCCCGAGTCGATCCCGCGGCCGGCCCCGACCTCCGACCTCGGCGTTCACTACGACACGGCCTGGGCCCGCAAATACCCGGTGCGCCTGGCCCGCGCCATGGTGTTGGACAACGTGACCCGGCCGGTGGTCCGGGTGCTCGCCTCTCCCCTGGTCCGGGGCGAGGAGGCCCTCACCGGTCTCGAGGCGCCGGTCATCTTCGCCGCCAACCATGCCAGCCACGTCGACACCCCCTTGCTCCTCAGCTGCCTGCCCCTTCGCTTCCGGCATCGCACCGTCGTCGCCGCCGCCGCCGACTACTTCTTCGACCGGCGGTGGAAGGCCGATGCCTGGTCGTTCGTGCTGGGTGCCATTCCCATCGAGCGGACCAAGGTCAACCGCCGTTCGGCCGAGCTGGCCGCCGAGCTGCTGGCCGACGGGTGGAACTTGATGATCTTCCCCGAGGGAGGCCGCTCCCCGGACGGGTGGGCGCAGACCTTCCGGGGCGGTGCCGCCTATCTGGCCTCACGCACCGGCCGGCCAGTGGTCCCGGTCCACCTCGACGGCACCCGTCACGTCCTGCCCAAGGGCCGGAACACCGTGCGCCGGACACGGACCACGGTCGCCTACGGCACCCCGCTCCGGCCCGAGGAGGGCGAGGACGCACGGCGCTTCGCGGCGCGCATCGAGGCTGCGATCGCCACCCTGGCCGACGAGGCCTCCTCCGACTGGTGGACGGCCCGCAAGAGGGCCGCCTCGGGAGCCACCCCCTCGCTGCGGGGCCCCGATGCGGCGGCCTGGCGGCGGTCGTGGATGCTGCCGACCGCCCCGGGCCGCCGTGACACCGATGACGGTGTGGAGTGGCCCAAGCGGTCTCACTGACGCTTCCGGCGCCGCCCGCGTTTCGTGCCGGGCGCCGAGCGGGTAGACCATCGGACGATCGCATCACCCAGGAGACGTTCCCGGGCACCGACCACCCACCGACCACAGGGAAGGAGCACCTCGACAGTGATCGGCTTCATCTGTGGCAAGCGCTCCAAGTGGGTGGTCCTCGTGGTGTGGGTGGTGATCATGGGACTGGCCGGCGGGGCCTCCACCAAGTTGATGTCGGTGGAGAAGAACGACGCCATCTCCTTCCTCCCGCCCAATGCCCAGTCCACCCAGGTCCAGAACCTGGCAGCCAGATTCCCCGGCGGGCAGACCCAACTGGCCACCGTCGTCTACCACCGGGAGGGCGGCCTGACCGCGGCCGACCTCGCCACCATCGCCTCGGACCGCCAGCGGATCGACGCCTCCCCCGACAAGGCCGCCGGGGAGCAGCCGGCCCGGGCCCCGGTGGTCTCCCCCGACCGGGCCACCGCGTACTTCTCCGTCCCCCTCTCGTCGTCCGTGGACATCAACGCCACCACTGACGGCGTGAACCACCTCCGTGCCGTGGTCGGCGAGGGGTCGGGCGGTCTGGATGTGAAGGTCACCGGTCAGGCCGCGTCCCTGGTCGACTCGGTCGGGGCCTTCAAGGGCCTGGACGGCACGCTCCTCATTGCCGCCGGGCTGTTGGTCGCCGTCCTGCTCCTCATCATCTACCGCAGCCCCTTCCTGTGGCTGCTCCCCCTGCTCGCCGTGGGATTCGCGTACCAGGCCGCCGAGGCCCTCATCTACGAGCTGGCCCGGCACGGGCTCACCGTCAACGGCCAGAGCGGCGGCATCCTCACCGTCCTCATCTTCGGGGTCGGGACCGACTACGCCCTGCTCATCGTGGCCCGCTACCGGGAGGAGCTGGTCCGCCACGAGGACCGCCACGAGGCGATGGCCGCCGCACTCCGGAGGGTGGGGCCGACCATCCTCGCGTCCGGCGGCACGGTGACCCTCAGCCTCCTCTGCCTGCTGACCGCGTCGCTCAACTCCGACAAGGGGCTCGGCCCGGTGTGCGCCATCGGGGTGGTGGTGGTGGTGTTCGCGATGCTCACCGCACTGCCCATGCTGCTGTTGATCGTGGGCCGCGGCGTGTTCTGGCCCTTCGTCCCCCGCTACGACGCTTCGGTCGAAGCAAACCACGCTGTCACCCAGAAGCGGCTGTGGGTGTGGCTCGGGGGACTGATCACCGGCCGGGCCCGGCCCATCTGGATCATCACCGCCCTCCTGCTCGGGGTGATGGCCCTCGGCCTGTTCCGCCTCGACACCAATCTGACCAACGCCGAGGGGTTCACCAGGACGGTCGACTCGGTGGCCGGCCAGACCCTTCTCGAGCACGGCTTCCCCTCGGGCACCACCGCGCCCTTGCTCATCGTGGTGCCGGCCGACCGCGCTGCCGAGGCGAAGCAGATCGCCAGCGGCGTCAAGGGCATCGCCGAGGTTGCTCCTCCCCAGGTCGCCGGCGACCTGGCCCAGGTGGTGGCCATCGGCACGGCGGCCGACTCGACGCCGGCCGCCGACGCCACCATCAACGACCTGCGGGGACAGCTGGCGTCGAAGATCGGGCCCGGCGCACTGGTCGGTGGGCCCAGCGCAACCGACCTCGACGTGCGCCAGGCCACGGTGCACGACGAGAAGGTGATCATCCCCCTGGTGCTGGCAGTGGTGCTGGTGGTGCTGATGATCCTGCTGCGTGCCGTGCTCGGCCCGATCCTCCTGGTGCTGACCGTCCTGCTCTCCTTCCTGGCCTCCCTCGGGGTGGCCGCGGTGGCGAACACCTCGGTGTTCGGATTCGCCGCCACCAGCCCCAGCCTCCCCTTGTTCGGTTTCATCTTCCTGGTGGCCCTCGGGTGCGACTACAACATCTTCCTCATGGCACGGGTGCGGGAGGAGGCCCTCGAACACGGAACGCGCGAGGGCACCCGTCGCGGCCTCTCCGCCACCGGCGGTGTCATCACCTCGGCCGGGCTGATCCTGGCCGGCACTTTTGCCGTGCTCGGGGTGCTGCCCCTGGTCGCCCTGGCCGAGATCGGGTTCATCGTGGCCTTCGGGGTCCTCCTCGACACATTCGTGGTGCGGTCGGTGCTGGTGCCGGCCCTCGTCATGGATGCCGGACCGGCGTGGTGGTGGCCGAGTGCCCTGTGGAAGCAGGAGCACTCAGCCGCGGTGACGGATGAGCCGGTGCACGAGGTGACCGCGGCCTGAACGGTCTACGGCAGCCAGGCGCTCGTTGCGCAGCGCCAGCTCCTCGGAGTCGTCCAGCGGGTCGAGCGGCTGCTCCGGCTCCCCGGGGCCGGCCAGTGCCCAGCTCAACAGGAGGTCGGCGAGCGCGGTGTTGCGGGCCAGCACCGGTCCGTGCAGGTAGGTCCCGAGCACCCGGCCCGACCAGGCACCCTCCGACCCGTCGCCGCTTCCGTTTCCCACCCCGCTGACCACGTGGGCCAGAGCCCGCGCCCCGGGACCCACCGAGGTCACACCGCCGTGGTTCTCGAACCCGGTCAGACGGGGCAGCGATCCGCCACCGCCCGGACGGGGCCCGTCCGGAGCCGCGGTGGCCACCAGCTCGCCCACGGCCCGTGGGCCGGTGCCCTTGCGGGTCGTGACGTCGAGAAGTCCGAGACCCTCCTGGGGGCGGTCCGAGCTGTCGGGGAAGAACCGTCCGAGTAGTTGGAAGCCGGCGCAGACGCCCAAGACCACCGCACCGCGATCCGCGGCCCGGAGCAGGGTCCCGTCCTCGCGGAGCGCGGTGGCGGCGCGGACCTGCGGGCCGTCCTCCCCGCCCCCGATGCAGTAGAGATCGGCGGTGGGGAGGGGACGCCCCGAGTCCGCCTGGATCAGCTGGGCGTCGATGCCGCGCCACGATGCCCGGCGCGCCAGGACCAGGCCGTTCCCGCCGTCCCCATACGTGCCGAGCAGGTCGGGGAAGACCACGGCGACGGTGAGCGCCGAGCCACCGTTGGGCGCACTCACAACTGCCTCCTCAGGTCGGCGAACGCGGTGTAATTGCCGAGGAACTCGACGGTTCCCGCGCCCCGGTCCGGGCCGACGGTTCCCAGATCGGTCAGGTCCAACGCCAGGTCGAGCGCGGCCAGGGGACCGTCGACCACGGCATGGGTGACCTCGGCATACCGCAGCCGCACCGCCAGATCGAGGCGCCGGTCGCCGGTGGCGACCACCGACCGTCCGGCCAGGCGCTCGAAGGGAACGTCCCACAGCCAACTGGTGTCGAGGCCGTCGGCGACCCGGGCATTGACCGACAGCACCACCGGGGCGCTGCAGGTCCCGGCCTCGTCCAACAGGTCGAAGATGGCGGTCCACCCGGCGGGGTTCTTGGCCAGTAGCAGCCGGACCGGCCGGCCCCTCCGCACGGTGGACGAGAAGCGGCCGGCGACCTGGTCGACGGAGGCGAGGCGGGCCAGGAGACCGGATAGCGGCGGCGTGGACCGCGGTGCCCCTCCCGGTGTACCGCTCGCCGGCATTTCGGTGGCAGCCAGAGCGGCCATGGCCGCGTTGGCTCGATTGAACTGTCCGGGGAGCCCCAGGGAGAGCACCTGCCGGGTACCGTCGGCCATCACCAGGTCGGCACCCTCCAGCCAGGCGTCCCGCACGGGCCGGGCGAAGTCGCACCGGTCACATGCCCAGGCCCCTCCGGCGCCGAACTCGATCCGGCCACCGCAGGCCGGGCAGCCGACGGCATCGTCGTGCCACACCTGGCCGGCACCCACCCAGCGGACGTCCGGCGCCGCCAGGGCCGCCCATACCACCATGGGATCGTCGGCATTTGCCACCACGACCGTGCCCCTTCCCCCGGGGTCGGAGGCTCCCGAAAGGCCGGCCAGTGCCGCCCGCCACCGGTCGACCAGCATCCTCACCTCGGCGATACGATCGAGCTGGTCCCGCGACAGGTTGAGCAGGACCACCACACGCGGACGGGTCTCCTCGATCAGCCGGCCGAGATAGCTCTCGTCCACCTCGAGCACCGCAGCAGTCGCCCGGGGCGATTCGACCATGGCGGCCACATGGCCGGCGGGCATGTTGGCGCCCGTGTCGTTGGAGGCGATCGCGGGCCCCGCCGCACCCGAGAGGGCTGCCACCAGCATGCGGGTGGTGGTGGTCTTCCCGTTGGTGCCGGTGACCAGGACCACGTCCCTGTCGCGGGCCAGCGTTGCCAGCAGGGTGGGGTCGACGACCAGCCCGGCACGACCCCCGACCACCGTGCCGCTCCCGCGTCCGAGCACCCTCGACAGCCGGTTGGCCACCTTGACCACCCCGACGGCAACCGAGGCGCGGGCCGACAGGGTGACCGTCGGCGCGCCAGCGTCGATGGTCACGCCGAAGGTCGGCTGCGGGCGAGTTCCTCTTTCGTCGGGACGTGCTCGATGCGGGACTCCGCCGGCAGCAGGTCGGCGATCGCCGACATCAGCGCGGCGGTGTCCGCCACTGCATCCTCGAGCCCGAGCTCCACAGCCCTCCCCACCCTCACGGTCACCCTGGGCGGGTGCTGCAGGTGCGCCATGTTGGGCACCTTGGACGACCGCGGCCAGACCTTCTCCGTCCCCCAGACCCCGATGGGGATGACCGGGGCCCCGGTCTCGGCGGCCAGGCGGGCTGCCCCGGTGTGGCCCTTCAGGACCGGGTCGAAGAACGCCTCACCCCGCGGGATGGTCCCCTGGGGCAGGACGATGACCACTTCGCCCGCACGCAGTGCGGCCGCGGCACGGTGCATCGGCTCCGACGCATGGCTCCCCCGGTCCACCGGGATGCCCCCGAGGGCGCGGGCCAACTGCCCGACCACCGGTGCGTCGAACACCTCCTGCTTTCCCATGAAACGCACCGGTCGACGCAGTTCGGATGCGACCAGCCCGATTGCCGCCACGTCGAAGTAACTCCGGTGGTTCGACACCAGCAGCACCGGGCCGGTCTTCGGGATGTGCCCGACGCCGGTCACCTTGAAGCGCGCATAGGGGAACGCCTCGGGCCGGAAGAACAGACGCATCAGGTGGTACGGCTCCAGCCCCCCCACCGTCGGCACACCCGAGGAATGGTCCCAGTACTCGAGGGGCCACCTCCGGGCCATGGCCACCGCCGCCAGCCGCGGGTCGGCGTTCAACGGGTGGGGATTGCCGACCTCATGCAGCAGAGGGAGGTCGAAGAAGCTGTCCGTGTAGAGGTGCGAGGCGCCGAGGTCGACGCCGTGGTCGGCCGCCCACTGCCTGGCCGCGGTCCGCTTGCCCACGCCCCAGACGAACCCACCCTCGAGCTTGCCCGTGTAATGACCGTCGACCTCGGCATAGCGGGTGGCGATCACCCCGTCGAAGCCGAGCGCATCAGCCAGGGGCAACACCAGGTCCACCGGGGACGTGGTGGCCAGCACCAGGGGCAGCCCCTCGGCCCGGTGGGCGGCCAGGGTCTCGAGGGCCAACGGTTGGACCAGCTCGACCAGGGGCTCGACCGACCGCTTCCCCGCCCGGCGCACGGCATCGGCCGAGCGGTTGCGCATCAGGGGGGCAGCGGCCCGGGCCAACCCCATGAACGGCACCGACTCGCCGAACAGGTCGTAGAACCGGTACATGTACCGGTCACCGGGAAGATGGCGCCCGGCAGGCAGGACGCCCTCGGCCACCATCGCCTCGTGGAACACCGGCCCACTGGCCGACCGGATCAGGGTCCGGTCCAGATCGACGAAGACGGCGCCTTGGGTTTCGGACATGGGCTCACGCTACCGCCCACTTGCACGGAGCGGGAGACCATAGGGGGCCGAACCCGGAAGTCCGTTGCCGCCACCCTGGCCACGATCTGCCCCCGGACGCGGCGAAGGGACCGCCAGGGGGGGTAGGCGATCCCTTCGCACTGACACAAACAGGAAAGGAGGGGGATTCCTTATGCTCCTGCGGTCGTATTGAAAGCGTATAACACTCGCGAGCAATCAGTCAAACAGCTTATTTCGATAGCTGCTATCGTCTTTCGTGATGGAACTACGGCACCTCCAGGCACTGACCGCCATCAGCGACCACCGCACCTTCTCTGCCGCGGCCGAGCACCTGGGCACCGTCCAGTCCAATGTCTCTGCCCATATCGCCCGCCTCGAGCGTGAGCTGGGCGCCCCGATGGTCGACCGCTCGGACGGCCACCTCACCGAGGAAGGCCTGGTGGTGGTGGCCCGGGCCCGGCGGATCCTCTCCGAGCTCGACGCGCTCGTCTCCGATGTGGCCGCCTGCCGGGACGAGGTGACCGGCACCGTCCGGGTGGGCATCATCGGGACCACCGCTCGGTGGCTGGTCCCCCAGGTGATGGACGCCGCCCACCAACGCCACCCCGAGCTGCGGCTGGTGATAGTAGAGGGCACCACCACCAGCATGGAACCCCAGCTGGCCTCGGGCCAGCTCGACCTGGCCGTGCTCAACCTGCCGGTCGGCCGCGACCTGGTGGCCAGCCTGCTCTTCGAAGAGGACCTGATGCTGGTGGTGCCCGAGGGCCACCCCATGGCCACTCCCGACCGCCCCCTCACCCTGGAGGACCTGGCCGACCTGGAGCTCCTGCTGCCCCTGCCGGGCACCGCCTTCCGTGACGAGCTCGATTCCGTCACCCGTCCACTGGGGATCAGCCTGCTTCCCGCCGCCGAGATCGACGGCCTCCGGCTCATCGCCTCGCTGACCTTCGACGGGTACGGACCGGCCATCCTGCCGGCAACGGCCATTCCCACCGTCCTGCGCTCCCGGTTCTTCCCGGTGGCGGTCGAGGGACTCCCCCGCCGACAGGTCGGTGTGGCCCAGCGCAGCAGGGGGCTCCCCTCGGCCCCCACCCGGGCCCTGCTCGAATTGGTGCAGGCCGTGGTGGCCTCACCCGTTCGCCGGCCCCAAGGCGTCCACGTCCGGGCCTGATCCGGGCAGAAGCCCAGGGGCCTGCTCGAACTGGTGCCGGCCCTGCCCGGCGTTCCGGACGGAACGTAGTCGACGGCTCCACTTCCCCAGTCAGAGGTCGGGGACCCGCGGCTCGCGCCACATGCGCCAGATGGGAGGGCTGCCGACCTTGGAGCGGAACTCGTCGATCACCTCGAACCCGAAGCGCGCATACAGCGGCAGGTTCCGCTCCTTGGATGACTCCAGATAGGCCGGGAAGCCCTCCTCGTCGACGGTGGCGAGCATCGAGGCCAGAAGCGCGGAACCGATGCCCTTCCCCTGCTGCGACGGCTCGGTTCCCAGGGTGGCCAGGTACCAGTGCGGCTCCTTGGGGTGGAGGCCGTCCACCTCGAAGAGCAGTCGCAGTGCACGGTGGACCCGCGAGCTCACCAGGAAGGGCGCCGTGGGCAACAGGTGCGCCAGCTCCGCCTGGGGGCGCCGGACCCGATCGGGCGGGCCCCACAGGGCCACCCCGCCCAAGCCCCCGGTCGCGTACACGTGGCCGGCGGGAAGGTACTGCCGTCGGAGCTGTGCGGTGAAGAACGAGTGCAGGCCCAAGCGTCGGCGGCGGTCGCCGGCGAACATGAAGTTCGCCACCGGGTCGTCGGCGAACGAGCGGACCAGCATGGCGGCGAGCGCCGGGACGTCACCGGCGACGACCGGGCGCACCACCGGCACCACGGGGCGACCGGCTCCTCGGTTCTCCATTGGGCGATGGTAGCGCCGGCCGGATCAGTTGACGGCGGGATCGGGGGGGAATCCCGACACCAGGGCCAGGGCACCCCCTTGACGCCGGAGCACCCGCCGCCACAGCCCTTCGGGGTCGGCTGAGATCGGGTCGCGCGCCTCGGCGGCCACGACGTACCACGAACGCTCGTCGATCTCCGCCTCGAGCTGGCCGGAGTCCCACCCTGCGTAGCCCGAGAACAGGCGCGCCCCCAAGATCGAACCGGTCATCGCCGAGGGATCGGCGGAAAGGTCCACCGTGCCCACCGGTCGTTCGGCATCGACCAGCAGCCTCCAGCCGGCAGGGCGGTTCCCCGACGCTTCGGCTGCATCGTCCCGCGAGCCGAGGCGCACCAGGCCGATCAGGGCGTTGCGGGCGACCGGGCCACCGGTGAACAGCTCGGAGGGAGGAGTGGCCAGAGACTGCCACTGCGGAAGCAGTTGATCCACGGCCACGCCGCCGGGCCGGTCGAGGACCACTCCCAGTGCACCGTGGTCACCATGGTCGAGCACCAGGATCACCCGGCGCGAGAAGTTGGGGTCGGACAGGCCAGGGGTGGCCACCAGCAGGTACCCGGTCAGCGACTGGGGAGGGGCAGCGCCGCCGTAGGGGTCGAAGGCGCGGAAGGGCTCGATCGGCACCTCACGATGATGGCTCATCCGCCGGGTCGAGTGGCGCCGGATGCCCCGGTCGGTGAGGCTGGGGCCATGTCACCCGTCTCCGTCGATCCGGTCCATCCGCACCTGCGGGCGGAGACCCCCGACCTCGAGAACCGCACCCGCCTGCCGGCCGGGCACACCGGAGACCCCACCGAGGCAACGGCCGCCTTCACGGAGAAGCGGCCGCTCGCCCTCTCGGGGTAGCCGGGCCCCGTGGCCAAGGCCCGCCGGGGAAGGAAGCGTCCCCGCCCATCGTCCACCCCGGCCCCGGGAGGAACGTCGCGCGAGCACTGGCGGTCCGATGGAATGCCGAAGTCACGGTTCGCCACCCAGGACGAGGCCAACCGCTCGGCACTGCGGTTGCGGCTCGAGGAGGGGGCCGATCTCGATCCCTATCCGTGCCGGTTCTGCGGCGGGTGGCACCTCGGGAACCGCCGGGACTGATCCGGTCGCGCCTGTATTCCTACTGTACCGTCCAGACGGTACAGTAGGAGCATGGAGCAGGGCACCACGACCAAGCGCCGCATCCTCGATGCCGCCGAAGAGGTCGTGCTGCGGGACGGGGTGGCCCACCTCACCCTGGATGCCGCTGCCACCGAGGCCGGCCTCAGCAAGGGCGGGGTCCTCTACCACTACCCCACTCGTGATGCCCTGGTGGCCGGCATGGTCACCAAGATCATCGAGGAGTTCGAGGAGGACATCGAGCGCGAGCTGTGTTCCTCCGACGGGCCCGGTGCCTTCACCCGCGCCTACATCCGGTCCACCATGGCCCCGGGCACGGCGACGCCGGATCGCCAGGACCGGCTGGGCGCGGCCCTGATCGCCGCGGCCGCCGCGGAGCCGGCGCTGCTCCTCCCCCTGCAGGAGGCCGCGGGCCGGTGGCAGACCCGCCTCGAGGGCGACGGTCTCGACCCGACGGTGGCTACCGTGCTGCGCCTGGCCTGCGACGGCCTGTGGCTCTGTGACCTGTTCGGCCTGGCGCCACCCTCGGCTGCGCTGCGTTCACGGGTGGGCGCCGAGCTCGAGGCAATGTCCACGATGTCGTCATGATCCGACGCGACCCGGTCCCGACCCCTGCCGGTGCCGACGGGTCCGCCCGGCTCATCCGCACCCTCACCCTCACCGTCTTCCTCCAGTGGATGGGTGCCACTGCCATCGTTCCCATGCTCCCGGTCTACATTCGGCGGCTCGGTGGTTCGGACGCCCTCGCCGGCGTGGTCATGGCCGCGTTCTTCGCAGCCGGGGTTCTCTTCCAGTACCCGATCGGGCGGATCACCGACCGGGTGGGGCGACGGCCCGTGCTCGTCGCCGGTCTTGCCGTCTACGGGGCGGCCAGCCTGATGTTCCTCGCACCGATCGTGCCGTCGGCAGCCATCGCCCTGCGCGCCCTGCAGGGCATCGGCGCGGGTGCCGCCGCCGTGGCCTCGCTGGCCATGATCTCCGGCTCGGTGGCCGCCGAGCGCCGGGGGCGGGCGTTCGCCTCGATCTTCGGCGGCGAGATCGCCGGCATGGCCGTCGGCCCCCTGGTGGGAAGCCTCCTCGGCGTCCACTACATGTGGGCCATCTTCCTCGGCTCGGGCATCATCTCGTTCGCCGCCTGCATCCCCGCCCTGCGGATCGCCGAGTCCGGCCACATCGCCGACGAACGGGTGGAGGCCGCCGCCCGGCGGGCGGGCGGGTCGGCGGCACCGCTCTCCCGGATCGCCTTCAACCGGTCGATGGTCGGCGCACTGGTGGCGGGCTCGGCGCTGGGCCTGGCCAACGGTGTCTACGACATCTGTTGGACCCTGCTGCTGGTGTCCCGCGGGGCGTCAGGGTGGGAGATCGGCCTGTCGTGGACACTCTTCGCCGTGCCGTTCGTGATCGCCGCCAAACCCAGCGGCTGGTTGGCCGACCACATGGACCGGCGGGTGCTGGTCGTGGCCGGAATCGGCCTGTCGGCCGCCCTGTGTGCCTCGTACCCCTTCGTCCACAGCGTGCCGGCACTGATCGTGCTGGCCGCGTTCGAGGCACTCGGATTCGCTGCAGCGTTACCGGCCGGCCAGTCGATGTTGACCCAAGGGTCGGAGCCGGCACAGGTCGGCAGGGTGCAGGGACTCTTCGCAACCTGCCAGACCGCCTCCACCGCCGTTGCCGCCGCCGCCGCCGGCGCCGCCTTCGCCCTGGCCACCTGGCTGCCGTTCGTGACGGCCGCATCGATCGTCGTGCTCAGCCTGGCCGTGATCGTCGCCATCTGGCGGTCGGTGCCCGGGAAGGTGCAACCGGCCGGGCAGGCGGGCGCTGCGGCGCACGCGACAACCAGCAGGCCGTCGCTCGTGCAGTCGCCCATACCCGAGCCGGTCGGCGTCAGCTGGGACGTGCAGTAGGCACAGCGGGTGGCCGCTTCGGGTACTTTGGACAGGCACTCGGGGCACTCTCGGACCGGGTTCTCCTCGGGCGTGCGGCCCAGGCGCTTCATCAGGTGGTTGACCGGCTTGATCACCAGGAAGAAGATCACCGCAGCGCCGATGGCCACTGCCACGGCCAGGTCGAGCAGGTTTCCCCGCAACAGGAACCCCTTAACTCCTTGATCACAGCGACTTCCGATCGTCTGTGGTTCCGATGGTCGGGGAGGCCCCAGCGATCGCGACCCTAGGTGAGCCCGGGGTAGACCGAGGCGATCCACCGGCCGGTGGAAGGCACTGCGCACACCGCCTGGGCGGCGCGTAGCAGCCAGTCGATGACCGCGTGGTCGTCGGCGGCGGCCGGCACCTGGGCCACCAGGCCGCGCCTCGGGTGATCCTGGGTGATCCGCCAGCCTTCGGGAAGGGGCAGGCCGAGATCGCGCAGCTTCCAGGCAACCCGAGGGCCGGCGGCATGCTGGAGTCCGACGGTCGTCGGTTTCACCGTCCCGTCGGCCACCCGCTTCCCGGGCATCCAGGTGACGGTCGGGACCTTGTGGGTCGATCCCCCCAGGAAGGCGAAGGGCCCCGGCGGCGGCGGTTCCTGGTCCTCCTCGATCACCGGCTCCACGTTGATCCACCCGCTGCCGGCGGTCTTGATCGACTCCATGCGGGCGAGCAGCTCGGGATCGTCGTGAGCCACGAACTCCAGCTCGACCGGCCTCGCCCGGGTCATGCCTGGAGGTCGAGGACGGCGGACGCCAGTGCCTCGAGCTCGGCCCGCCACGACCCGGGGGACTCGAGCGGACGCACCACGAACTTGGAGAACCCCACCTCGAGGAATCGCTCGATCATGGAGCGCAGCCCGTCGAGGCCCACCGGCACCACCTGCTCCGGATCGACACCCTTGCGGGCTGCGGCCAGGGCCCGGACCGTCTTCGGCTTGAGGGGGCGCCGGGCATAGGCCAGGGAGACCCCGAAGTGCTCGGGGCTGATCACGCGTCCGGCCTGCTCGGCGGCTTCGTCGATGACCAGCCGTGCGGCGGCGACCTCCTCGGGGGTGCACGATGACGGCAGCCAGCCGTCGGCGAAGCGGCCACACCTCCGGAGCGCCGCCGGCACCATGCCGCCCGTCCAGAACTCGAGGGGGCGCTGCACCGGCAGAGGCGCCACCGCCACCTCCTCGAAGTCGGCGAACGCACCGTGGTGGGTGACCCGCTCCCCCGCCCAGAGCCTCCGCAGCACCGGGAGTGTCTCGTCCATCATGCTCCCCTTGTCCGGACCGGCAACCCCCACCGCTCCCGACTCGGGTTGCCGGGGAATACCGGGCACGAAGGTGATCAGCAGACGACCACCGGACAGGAGATCCAGCGTGGAAAGCTGCTTGGCCACCCGGACCAGGTTCCGGCCGGGCAGGAGCAGGGTGGTGCCCAGCTTCAGGTGGGAGTTGTGGGCGGCGGCGAACGCCAGGGCGGCCAGGGGGTCGAGCGTGGGTGCGGTCAGCACCTCGGGCAGCCAGATCGAGTCGAACCCCAGCCCGTCGATGTCGTCGACGAGGCGCGAGAAGCCCGCCCCGTCACCCGGTGCCGTGGCCCCCATGCCCACGCCGACGCGAACCTTCACCGGGGCCGCCCCAGCCGGGCGCCACCGCGCCGTCCGGCACACCCGTCCGTCACGGCACCGCCAGCGGTGTTCCGTCGAACCGATCGATGGTGGCGAAGGCCTCGACCGGCTCCCTCCGCAGTCTGGTCGGTTGGTGCACCGGCTGGCCCAGGGCCAGCACGCCGGCCACCGTCACGGTGTCGGGCACGCCGAGCAGCTCCTTCACCGCCGCCTCGTCCCTCACCACCATGGTGGTCATGACCCCGGCCAGGCCCTCGGTCCGGGCGGCCAATAGGATGCTCCACGCGAACGGGTAGACCGATGCTCCGCCGACCAGGGTGTAATGGTCCGCATCGCGGTCGACGGTGGCCAGCCTGGCGAAGTCGGCCAAGAGGACGAGCATGACCGGGACCTCGTCGAAGTGCTCGGCGAACCCACCCGGGCCAACGGCTGCGGCCTGGGCGATGGCCGGGGCACCTGCGACCGACCGGTGCTCCAGCTCGCGGTCGGTGACCACCGCCCACGGGGTGAGGCCGGCCGCCACCTGAGCCAGGTACTCGTACCAGCCGGGAAGGTAGATGTCCCGCATGGCCCTGCGGAGGGATGGGTCCTTCACCAGAATGACCCGCCAGGCCTGGCGGTTGCCCCCGTTGGGTGCGAATCGGGCGTTGTCCAGCACCCGGTAGACCGTCTCGTCGAGGACGGCCGCATCCCGGTACTGACGCACCGCCCCGGTGGTGCGAAGTGCGTCGATCAGTTCCATCCCCTCGACGGTAGTGGCGCTGCACCGCGCCCGCTCACCCCGGGGGACGTACCGGCCCACCGACCCACCGGTGCGCCGGTACCCCGGTGTACGGTCGACGCCCGATCCGTCACCTGATTGACTGGGCCCTCGGGCAGCCGCGCCGCACTCCACCGCCGGGCCGTCCCTTTCCCGGCCGGCTCGGCACCACCCACCCCGAGGTGCACGGTCATGGCACGCTCCTCGACACACCCACACCATCGCCACCGCGGTCGACGTGCCCGGCGCCGCCCGATGCTGCCTCGGTGCCGGGTCCGCCACCGGGGCAGCGCTCCCCTGGTCGTCGCCGTGCTGATCCTGACCGGGTGCAGCGCGTCCGCACCGACCGCCGGTCACTCCGCGCCCGCGACGTCGAAACTCCCGGGCGCGACCGCTGCAGGGACGTCCACGCCGACGGCGGTCGCGCCCGCGGCAGGCACTTCGACCACCGCGGCAGGCACCGGTGCGCTCAGCCTGGTCGGCGAGCCCGACGACGACTACCGGTCGACCGACCAGTTGATCGCCTCGGCCCACCACACGATCGACATGACCATGTACGAGTTGGCCGACACCCAGACCCAGGCCCTGTTGATCGCCGCCCGCCAACGAGGGGTGGCCATCCGGGTGGTGCTCGACCAGGCCGACAGCGGCGCTTCGGTCAACCAGTCCGCCTACGGACAGCTGCAGGGTGCAGGGGTGCCGGTCCGCTGGGCACCCGACGTGGTCATCTTCCACCAGAAGACCGTCACCGTGGACGCGGAGGTCTCCGCCATCATCACCGGCAACCTGACGTCGCAGTTCTACGGAACCACCCGCGACTTCGTGGTAATGGACCGCGCCCCAGCGGCCGTTGCCGCCATCGAGGCGGTGCTCGCCGATGACTGGGACGGCCGACCGATCACCGGCGGGGCCACCCCGACGGCCTGGTGTGGAGCCCGGGCGCCGACGGCCCGATCACCTGTGTCGACGTGGACGGTTGGCGTTGGGAGCCGGCGGGCTGAGCGGGACTGACCGGCCCCGGGGGCGCCGGACCGGCTGTGCTGCCTACAGCGCCTCGAGGATGGCGTCGGCCGCGCTGACCGTCAGTCCCGCGCCCGGCTCGACATTGAGCGTGGTCACCACGCCGTCCTCGATGACCATGGCGTAGCGCTGCGACCGGGTCCCCAGACCGAACCCGCTCCCGTCGAGCTCGAGCCCGATCGCCTTGGCGAACTCGCCGTTCCCGTCGGCCAACAGCTCCACCAGATCACCGACGTTCTGGGCCTCTCCCCAGGCCTCCATCACGAACGGGTCGTTGACCGAGATGCAGACGATTTTCTCGACTCCCTTGGCCTTCAGCTCGTCGTGGCGGATGACGTAGCTGGGCAGGTGGTAGTCCGAGCAGGTCGGGGTGAAGGCGCCGGGGACGGCGAACAGCACCACCTTGCCGGAACCGAGCACGTCGCCGGTCTGCACATGGGTCGGCCCGTCCGGGCCGTAGGTCATCACCTGGATGTCCGGGATCCTGTCACCGACGGCAATCGTCATGGTTGTCCTCCGTGTCGCGCCGTTGGTATCCCCTCGGGATCACCCGGCTGGGGCGGTCTGATCAGCAGCATACGGGACACTCGTCGACAGTCGTCGCGTCAATCGACATGGCGCGGGGATGCCAGGAGCTTGTCATCCAGTGTCGTCGCCGCCCGAACGAGCCGATCGAACCGCAGGCGGATGACATCCATGTCGTGTGGTTCGGGCACTTCCTCTTCGGCACCGCGCAGGATCATCTCGGCCTGACGGAGGAGAACGGCCCGTTGTCGGTCGCTGGTCGTGTTCTCCGTGATGTGGGCGAGTGCGTCGATCATACGGATGATGACGGCGGGCATGGCGCGGGCCGCCTGACGGACCTTGTCGAAGGCCCGATCCACCATCCGGCCGTAGCTCGGATCGAACTCGATGAGTCGGACATGTCCGCTCCGATCGCGATAGACCCCCTCTTCGAGCACTCTGGCCGAGATCTCCGACAATCCGGCAGAGAGCCAGTCGATGCACGTCAACGCGGTGAACGTGTCGTTTACGGCTGGGGAGAGGGCCCGAATGGCGATCTCGACGAGTTGGTCGATGGCGAACACCGGATCCTGGGTGAGGGTGCGATGCGGACCGGTCACGTGGGCCTGATCCAGGGCGGCAGCCACCCGCTTCGCCGCCCCGGCCGGCCACACCGTGGCCAACGGGCGATGGGCCACCACGAAGTGGCCGGGCCGATGGGCCAGGCGGATCACCGCATCAGAGGCCTCGGCGATCTCGACGAGTTGCCCGTAGCCGACGAATTGGAGGTAGCCACTCTGCCGGGCGGTGACTTCCGCTCCCGGCTTCTCGAGCATGTCCACCAGCTCCGCGGTGTACCCGGACGGCGAATGCCGGCCTTGGCCCAGAGCAGTGTGGCGCTCGGGGAATTCCGCGGCGATTGCCCTGTCGAGGTCGCGGGCGATTCCGGCGATGACCTCCGGCAGCTGGATGGACTTGGCGATGTGGTGAATGAAGTAGATGAGCACGACCAGGTCCACCAGCAACATGGCTTCGGCCACGGTGATCGACAGGTGGGGGACGAAGTCCCCTGACGGGAGGCCGGTGATCGAACCGAGGGCCAGGACCGAGTAGACGAACGTGCCCACGAAGATCCCGAGCGTCATCTGGTTGCCCAGATCCCGGATGAAGTTGCGCATCATCCGAGGCCCGAACTGCTGCGACGCCAGCGTCAGGGCCAAGATGGTGATGGAGAACACCACGCCGATGGTGGTGATGATGGCAGCGGCGATGGCGATGAGCACCTGGCGGCCGGCGTCGGCACTTCCGGTCCTCACCCACCACGGCAGCGTCAGGTGGTGGTGGGACGCCGCCAGGTCCACTTCATAGGTGATGGCGAACAGCAGGAAGGCGACCACGATGGCCAGGGTCGGCACCACCCAGAACGTCGTTCGAAGCGCCTCGCGCCGCCAGCTGGGAAGGCGAAGCTTTCTCTGCCTGGCTTGGTCCGGCAGTCGCTGTCCCACGCTCGCCTGTTCTGGTTCGGTCACCGCGCTCCTCTGCGAGGGCGGCCACCGAGGCCGACCCAATGCCGACCAGACTTCCCGGCGCTCCGCAACCAGGCTACCTCCACGGAGGAGGGGTGATCACCGACGGCCATGGCGCTCCGGCACCTCGGGCAACACGTCGTGCCCGAACCGCTCGATGGCGGCCAACTGAGCGTCCCTCGTCTCGCCGGGGAGGGCCACGCTCACCCAGTCGACCCCGATCGCCCCGAGCTCCCGCATCGAGGCGACCACCCGCTCCTCGTCGACCTCGGACCCGCCGCCCATCGACAACCCCTCGGGGATGAAGCACACGGTCAGGGGCGCGCTGCGCCCGATCGCTACCGCGTGCTCGCGGGCATACTCCAGGGACGCGGCCAGATCTTCTGCCCTCTCCAGCGGAGCGGTGCGGGTGCGTCCCGCCAGGCCGGCCGGGTTGGGAAAGGGACACCAGCCGTCGGCCAGCTCCACGGCCCGGCGGATGGCACGTCGGCTGTTGCCGCCGATCCACAGTGGTGGGTGGGGTCGCTGGACGGGTCTGGGGAGCATGGTGTTCCCCGTCGCCCGGTAACCCGACCCCTCGAAGGTGGTGCTCGAACCCGTCCATGCGGCGCGCATGGCGGCAATGGACTCGTCCATCCGTTCGTTCCGCTCGGCGAACGACGCCCCCAGCGCCTCGAACTCGGGCTCGAGGTAGCCGGCACCCAGGCCGACGATCACCCGCCCGCCGCTCAGCACGTCGAGGGAGGCGATCCCCTTGGCGGCCACGAACGGGTTGCGGTAGGCGACGATGAAGAGATTGGTATGGAGCCGGATGGTCGTCGTCGCCGCCGCCGCGAAGGACAGTGCCACCAGCGGGTCCAGGGCGTGGTGGCCGCCGTGGGCCAGCCAGGCGTCACCCGGGAAGGGGTGGTCGGTGGTGTAGACGGCCCCGAACCCGGCCGCTTCGGCGGCAGCGGCCAGCTCGCCGATGGCACCCGGACCGAGGAACTCCCCGTCGAGATCGACCCGGTGGGTCGGCAACCCGTAGGACACGCGCACCCGAGAGCCCCCGTCAGGCCGAGCGGTCGCCGGGGCCGACCGGATCGGCCGGCCCGGCCAGCTCGGCCAGCCACGCCGGCATGCGGGCTGCCCTCCCGGTGCTGTCCACCGCGCCGTGGACGGTGACTGCGGTGGACCGGGTCTCCTCCGCCACCTGCAGCAGGTAGCCGATCTGGAAGGTGGTGCGGGTCAGCTTGCCCACGGCCAGGCGGACGTCCACCTCGTCGTCGAACCGGAGGGCCAGGCGGTAGCGCACGTAGAGCTCGAGCACTGCGAAGTCGATGCCCTGTCGCCGGATCTGGTCGTAGGGATGGCCGGCCGCCCGCAGGAGCTCGACACGGGCCTCCTCGAGATAGGCGGCATAGGCGCCATGATGGATGATCCCCATGGCGTCCGTCTCCGCGAAGCGGGGCCGGATCCGGTGCACGAACCGGTAGTCCGACGGGTCGAGCGACGGGTCGATCGAGAGGCGCATCGACCCGACGCTACCGTGCGGTCACCGGAAGATCGGGCTGATTCCACTCGATCCACCCGGTGCCGGCCCGGCCGTCACGGCAGGTGAACCGGGCGACCGCACGAGGGAACCGGGTGGACCGGCCGTCCGGGGCCACCAGCAGCAGCGGCCCGAAGGCCATCGGCTGGATCCCGAGCTCGAGACCGCCCGGCTCGATTCGGATCGAGCCGCTGCTGGGCAGTCCCTCATCGCCCAGGACCTCGGTCACCTCCACCGCCTCCACGGGAAGCACCTCCCCATCGGGATGCTGCAGGTAGCCGAAGGCCACCGGGTGCCCGGGGATCCGGATGTCGGCGGCGTGCACCCTGGTCCCGTCGTCGAGCCGGGCCGCCATCCAGCACCAGCCGAAATCCCACCAGTCGCGGACGCCCCAGGAATGGTCACGCTGGCCGTGCCCTTCGACGGCGAGCATCTCGTCGCCCACGCTCACCGTGCCCCCGACCAGACAGGGCACCTCGTACCGGGTGGTGATGTCGTAGTGGTACGGCACACCATCGGTGCTCCAGCTGAGGTCGAACCCGACACTGGTGGGGTCACCCGCCTCACCCCGGTAGACCGCCGTCGGTTCGGCGTACCCGACGGCGGGCGCCGTCCCCCGCAGCGTCATCACGTCCAGGGGCTCCTCGACGGAGCAGGTGATGTCGTAGCCCTGTGCTCCGAGCACCAGCCCGGTGCCCTCCCCGACCGGAAGGTCGTAGGCCACCGACGCGGTCACCGGACGTCCCGGGCCGACGACCATGGTCGTCCACCAGGTCACTCCCAGGTTGGGATAGAGGCCGATCCGGGCGTACCCGGCCACCGCGCCGTCCTCGGACACGAAGTCGAGGTAGTACGACTCGTTCCAGAGCATCTCGGTCCCGGGGAGGTGTCGTTGCTCATCGTCCGGGTCGACCGGGTGGCTGCTCAGATCGGGCACGGATCCTCCTGTTGTCGGGTCATCTGCGGGCCGGTCCGGGAAGGACCGCCCCGGCGTCGAGGTCGAGGGCCTGTTGGGCGTAACGACCCAGGTTGGTGACGAACATCTCGTCGCCCCGCTCCGTCCGCTTCACCAGCATGGACGCCCCGATGGTCATGAGCAGCCCACCGAAGCACATGAGGCGGCAGTCCTGTTCGAGTTGGCCCAGGCCGTAGCCGGTCACCCCGTGGGCCACCAGGGCGCCATGGTACGCACGCAGCAGGTCGTCACCGTGGCACCGACGGTCCTCGACGGTGAGGCTCGCGCCCATGAAGTACGACACGTCCGAGGCGGCGGAGCCCCACGCAGCCGTCTGCCAATCGACCACGTAGGGACGCACCTGCCCGGGGCAGAACAGGAGGTTGTCGAGGCGGAAGTCGCCGTGGGTCACGGTGGTGGCAGCCGAGCGGCCCGCCAGCCACGGACCCAGCACGTCGATGAAGTGGTCGCACAGCTCGAGGTGGGCCGGATCGATACGCGAACCGTACCGCTCGACGAACCCCGGCCACAACGGGGTCACCACACCGGCGAGGAAATGGTCGGCCTCGGGGCCCCCGCGTTGCAGCCACCCCAGTCCGGCGAGGTGGGGGTCGGACCAGGCCGGCCCGTGGAGGGCGGCCATCTCGACCAGAGCCGCCTCGGCCGCCTCCGCGTCACATCCGTCGAGCTGCTCGCCCTGGACCCCGTCGATCACGTCCTCGAGGAGGATCACGAACCATCCGGTGTCGGCCTCGTAGTGGCTGAGATAGCACTCGGGCATGCGGGTGCCCACCCGGCTGGCCACCGCGGTGTAGAAACCGACTTCGATCTCGTAGGCCCGGGTCATCAGGCCGGTCGACCGGCTCTGCTCGTCGGCCGAGGCGAACTTGGCGACGACCGAGTGCACTCCGCCGTCCGGGGGCCCGAGCCGGTAGGAGACCCGCACGGTGTCGGCCATCTGCCCGGTGCCCACGGGGCTGGTCGAGACGGAGTGCGCCATCCGGCCGTCGGCGATCACCCCCGCCTCGGCGAGGACGGACGTCAGCCATTCGGCGGTCACATCCTCGGGTCGATGCACCGACCCCGGCGGGCCCGGGGCAATCACGAGGGAGCGACCGGCTCGCAGGAAGGCCCCGAGCGGGCCACCTGGCCGGGGACGGGACGTCCCGGGACGCAGCCCAGCCCCGGAGAGGCCTCGAGGAAACCGTCGAGCTGCACGCCGGTGACGATACCCATCCGGTCCGACAGGTGCACGAGACCCCTGGTGGCCCGCTCCGCGCCCTATCGCCGCGTGGTGGCCGGGGCTAGTGTCGACGGAGACGGAGCCAGTGCAGGGTGCCTGCTGTCGGAGCACATCCCGCCCGGGACGGCGCCTGTCCGAAGCCGCAAGGGACCCTCGATCCCCCGAACATGAACAAGGCGGTGGCCGTGCGACGTGGGTTGAGGAGCACAGTTGCGATCCTGTTGCTGGTCACCGGATCGGTCGGCGCGGCCCTGGCCGTCCCGGAGGGGTCCGCCGGGGCCCAGGGCAACGGGGCCATCTCCATCCAGCCGACCGATCCGCCGGTCTACGACTTCGATGCCCCGGACCCTGACGTGGTGTGGGACGGATCGAACTACTACGCCTTCACCACCGGCACCGACCGGGGCAACAACCTCCAGGCGCTGGTCGACACCGGCAACGGATGGAACACCTATACCGGCACCGAGTCGGGCTCCACCGCCCTTCCCTTCCCCCCGGCCTGGGAGACGCCGAACACCCAGACCTCGCCGGGTGTCTTCCGCTGGGACGGGAAGTGGATCATGTACTACGACGCCGCCACGAACGGGCAGCCGGGCGACACGGGATCCGACTGCCTGTCTGTGGCCACGGCGGCGACCCTCACGCCGAGCAGTCCGGTCTTCACCGACAACTCCACCCAGCCCCTGCTCTGCCAGCCGAACCTGGGGGGTGCGATCGATCCGAGCCCGTTCGTCGATCCGGCGACGGGGACTCCCTACCTGCTCTGGAAGTCGAACGACGGCGGGTCCCCGGGACCGGCTCGCCTGTGGTCACAGCAACTCAGTGCCGACGGGATGTCCCTGGTTGGGTCGCCGACGCAGCTCCTGATTCAGAATGGCTTCCAGTTCCCTTGGGAGACCACCGTCGAGAACCCCGACATGGCCGAGGCGGGGGGCACCTACTTCCTCCTCTTCTCGGCGGGTGCCTACGACTCCTCTGGCTACTCCGAAGCGTTCGCCACCTGTGCCGGCCCGGCCGGGCCGTGCACCCAGACCCAGACCGAGCCGTTCCTCACTTCCTACGGATCGGCGGCCGGCCCGGGTGGTGGGTCGTTCTTCAAGGATGCATCCGGCAACTGGATGCTGGCGTACGCCGCCTGGCTGCCCGGATGCGCCGTCTACGTCGGCCCCTCCTGCGTGGGCGCACGACGCCTGTTCGTGGCGCCCATCGAGTTCACTCCTGCGTCGCTCCCCACCCCGGTCACCGGCATGGCCTCGACCCCGACAGGCGACGGCTACTGGCTGGTCAACACGCAGGGCGGGGTATCGGCCCACGGCGCCGCGCCGTACTACGGGTCGATGGCCGGCCACGCCCTCAACGCACCGGTCGAGCACATCGTGGCCACCCCGGACGGCAAGGGATACTGGCTGGTGGCCGCCGACGGTGGGACGTTCGCCTTCGGTGACGCCGGGTTCTACGGGTCGATGGGCGGCCGGCCTCTCAACGCCCCCGTAGTGTCCATCACGCCCACCAAGGACGGCGAGGGGTACTGGCTGGCGGGCGCCGACGGTGGCATCTTCGCCTTCGGCGACGCCCAGTTCCACGGATCGATGGGCGGTCGACACCTGAACAGGCCCGTGGTCGGCGTCACCTCCGACTACGCCACCGGTGGCTACTGGGAGGTGGCCTCGGACGGCGGCATCTTCGCCTTCGGCGCCCCGTTCTTCGGTTCCACGGGCAACATGACCCTCAACCAGCCGGTCAACGGGATGGCCCCCACGGCCGACGGCGGGGGCTACTGGTTCGTGGCCTCCGACGGCGGCATCTTCGCCTTCGGCGACGCCCAGTTCCACGGATCCATGGGAGGCACACACCTCAATGCATCCGTCACGGGCATGGCGGCCGACGCGGGCACGGGCGGCTACTGGTTGGTCGGAGCGGACGGCGGCATCTTCTCCTTCCTGGCACCGTTCTACGGCGCCGACTAGGACCAGCACCAGCCGACCAGGACCAGCACCACAGGGACGGGCCTGCCGTCGCCGGCGGTCGAACTCCCGCCCGCATCGTGGCCCGCAACGGCTTCGGTCCACCCGCTCGAGCAGGGCCCCGCAGGTAGTATCCCGGCCGTGAGCAGCGCGGGACCGCAGGCGAGCTCAGCTGGCAGGTTGGGGCGGTCGTTGGCACCTCACGCGCCGTCAAGAGCCCGTCTGCCCCTGGCGTTCTGGTCTACCGCTCGGTCGTGCCGGGGCACTACGTGGCAACGTTCTGTTTCGGCCTGGGAGATCCCCGATCGAAGCTGCCCGACACGGTTGAGTTCAGATCCGCTGATCGGTCCCCAGGTCAGGACGGCTGTCGAAGTACCGGTCGAGCACTCGCCCGAACAGTGGCTCGTCGGGAGCGGCCCGCATGAACAACGTCATCGACGAGTGCAATTTCAGAGCGTCGATACTTCCGAAGATCTGCTCCGCACTCTCCGCCTGCCCTTCGGCGACCAGGCGTGCGCATTCGATCAGCCGAGGACCGAGGATGGCGTGGTGGAGATATGCCTGCGCCTCCTTCAGTGACGAGATCGCAAACCTCTTCGACAGTGCGCTTCGTCCGAGGCCGGCGATCTGTGGAAACACGAACCACATCCAGTGGCTCGTCTTGTGACCACGACGCAGCTCCTCGATCACGCGGTCGTAGGTGTCGTCGGCGTCCTGGGCGGCAACGAAGCGCTCCAGGTCGTGCGGATCGTCCATCGGTTCTCCTGGGTGGTCACGACACCCGATCAGTCGGATGGTGGACAGGGCGATCACTCGACCTGGCGAAGATGGTAGCGGGAAGCCACTCACCGTCCGAGCTCGGCGAGGCGACCGGTCCCATCAGGCGATTCCACCAACGGATGGGACGGCAGAGAGCCCCCTGTTGCTCAGTGAACCGCCGCAACCCCGCCCGGCACGCTTCGATGCTCAGCGGTACACCGGGGTCATGTCGCCATACCGGTCCCCGGCGCTCGCACCCGGAGGCAGCACCTCGTCGATGCGCCGCAGTTCGTCCTCGCTCAGCACGATGCCGTCAGCCGCCACGTTCTGCTCGAGGTACCTCCGTCGCTTGGTGCCGGGGATGGGCACCACGTCGTCTCCCTGGGCCAGCACCCAGGCCAGGGCCAGCTGCGACGCGGCCACACCCTTGGCGGCCGCGATCCCCTTCACCCGCTCGACCAGCTCCAGGTTCCTTTCGAAGTTCGCACCCTGGAAGCGCGGGTTGCGCCGCCTGAAGTCGTCCTCGGCCAGGTCTTCGGGCTTCTGGATGGCCCCGGTCAGGAAGCCGCGCCCGAGCGGCGAGTAGGCGACGAAGCCGATGCCCAGCTGGCGGACGGTGTCGAGTACGCCATTGGTCTCAGGGTCCCGGGTCCACAGCGACCACTCCGTCTGCAAGGCGGCAATCGGGTGCACGGCGTGCGCCCGGCGAATCGTGTCGGGGGCCGCTTCGGACAGGCCCAAGTGACGCACCTTGCCCGCCGCCACCAGCTCGGCCATGGCACCCACCGTCTCCTCGATCGGGGTATCGGGATCGACTCGGTGCTGGTAGTAGAGGTCGATGTGGTCGACGCCCAGCCGCCCGAGCGAGGCATCGCAGGCCGATCGCACGTACTCGGGGCGGCCGTTGACGCCGATGCGGGTGCCGTCGGGGGCGCGCTCGTTCCCGAACTTGGTGGCGAGGACCACCTGCGCGCGGCGGCCGGCCAGGGCCCGCCCCACCAACTGCTCGTTGGTGAACGGCCCGTACATGTCCGCGGTATCGAGCAGAGTGATGCCGAGGTCGAGAGCCCGGTGGATGGTGGCGATCGACTCCTCCTCGTCCCCCGCACCGTAGAACTCGCTCATCCCCATGCATCCGAGTCCCTGGGCCGAGACGACGAGGCCTTGTCCGAGCGTTCGTGTGTGCATGCCCCTGTTCTACCGTGCGCCCAGGGTGGGCCGAACCGCCCCTCGGCCCCGTCCCCGCCGACCCGACTCGTCTTCGACGGGCGCCCGTAGCGCTCCCGTCTGGGCGCCGAGGGTTCGTAACCCGTCCTCGTTGGCCGAGGAGCCACCCTGAACTCGGCGAGGCGGCGAGTCCGGCGCGCGCCCACGTTGACCGTGCCCAGCCCTCACGGTCCAGCGTAACAACCGACGCTCCTCCGGCGGTGTCTCCGAGCGCACCGGCAGACCCCGGAATGCGCCGTCGTCGGCCTCAACGGTGTGTCCCCGACGTTGTGTCGGCGGCATCCGACCGGCGATCGGGAATGTTCCTCGGGTCGCCGAGAGAGGTTGTGGGATCTCGAGAGGTGTGGATTCGATTGCCGCCGGCGATGCAGCGGACGCTGCCGAACGGGAGCCTCTTGGATCCGGCCCTATCCGGACCTCGTAGTCGGCGCAAGAAATTGCTCGGCGGCGGTGGCCATGCCCCGGGCAATTGCCTCTTGGTCAGCAGAGCTGGCCGCAATCGATCCTTCGAAGGGATCGGTGAGGTACAGGGGCTCGACGACTGCGCCCGGCATCTCGCTCGGCGTGGCGAAATAACCGGACATGGCCGGGCCGATGAGCAGAAGGTGGTTGTAGGCGGCTGCTTCTCCGGCGATGCCACCGGCCGAGGGGTCGCCGACGGAGGAACCGAAGCCACTGTCGGGGAGCGACCCGTCGTTGGGGATCTGCCAGCCCTGGGCATTCATCGCCGACACGACGTCGTTCTGCAGCAACCCTGCCAATCGGAGGTTTGCTTGCGAGAACGGTCGGTCGGTGTCGTAGACCGTCACGCTGCCCGCGTTCTGAGAAGTGGCACCGGCATCCATATAGATCCCAACCAGGGCGTCCGCCTTGGCGAGGTTGGCACAGGCATCCCTGGCAACGACGTCGTCATGAGAACCCTGCAGCGAGAGCACTCCGTCGGTGGTGTCGCCGGTAGTCAATCGAACCACGGTCGAATCTTGCGTCCGCGAGACGACGACGCGGTAGCCACGCGCCCGCAGAAGCGCCATCGTGTCCAGTTCGATGGCCAGATTGACGTCGGACTCGTAGATCGTCTGTCCGGATTCGGTGGTTCCCACTCCACCGGGGTCGATCCCGCCATGACCGGCGTCGAGGAACACCGTCTTGTTGTTGTCGCCCGCCGTGGGGGCGAATGCCATGCATGCCCCTGCCGAGAACGCCGAGGGGTCCAGTGGTGTGCCGTCCGAAGACGTTGAGTTGAAGTGGACCACATCGCCCGCCAAGCGCCTGACGTCGCCGCCGAACGTCGACATGAGGAGTCCCGCGACCACAATTGCGAGGAGCAGAGCCACGATGACGACAGTCCGACCAAGTCGACGGCGCCGGCGGTCAGAAGGTTGGCGTGTCACGCAGGATGCTCTCGTACCGGTTCAGAGCGTGCGGGCATCACGAACGTCCATCCAGAGCACAACCAAGGCAGCAGGGACGAACTTCCAGCACGTCCGCTTGGCGAAGTGAGTCGCTTCACTTGGATCACACATGCAGACAGTACCGACGATCACCTCGACAAAGGCATCGCCAGAGCCACGATCCGGGCACAGACGCAGCAACGGCCGTGGTCGTCGATTCCGGTGACCCACCTACACGAGCCAGCTGACGTGACGATCCACAGCACCGTAGGTGGCTGACAGGACCTGGAGGACCCTTATCAGGCGTGAATTGTCATGCAGGTACCGGAGCCCGCCGTGTGACGCATGAACCGGCACTGCACATCCCCGGCGAGTCAACTGTCAAGTCGACAACAGGTGACCTTTGGCCCATCTTGGCGCCCCCACGGCCGAAGCCAGAACCGGTCGTAAGTCTCTGAACCGGGGTTTCTCTGGTGGGCCGTGCGGGACTTGAACCCACGACCCCTTGCGTGTCATGCAAGTGCGCTACCAACTGCGCCAACGGCCCGTGAGGGTCGACGATACCACCCGGTCCACGAGCTCCCGGAGCACTGCACCGCCTGCTTCGCACGCCGCCTAATGCTGCGCCATCGTCGGGGCGGGAGGGGTGGCGCGATCTACTGCCTCCCAACCACCCAGGGCGCGACGTCGCTCCTGCTCGGCCTCGTGCCCGCCCCGAAGACCGAACAGCCGCTTGGCGTACAGGAGGTAGACGACGATGGCCACATTGATGACCAGGGTCACAACCTTGAACACACTGACCTTCAAGGAGATCTCGTAGATCTCGAGCGGCACCAGTGCGGCAGTGGCGACCAGGGTCAGGTACTCGGCCCACCGCTTGTTGAACCACAGGCCGACCATCTCCGTGGCCTCCAGCGCCGCATAGGCCGTCACCACCAGGCTCAGGGTGATCAGGCGGCGGGGGCTGTATTCGAACGCCTTGCGCAGGTAGCCCAGGATCCCCCGAATCTGGACGGCACCGGGGTCGCCACCGGACAGGTCGTTCATGATGGTGTTGTAGTCCCGATGGAGGGCGGCATCGTGCCTGGCGAAGGTGAACAGGACCAGGGCCAGCACCGACAGCACCACCACATGGACAGCCCGGTCCAGTGCGATCAGTCGCAGGACGTACCGGTCGCGCAGGACGGGGCCCCGAGCCGGCAGCTCGATCTGCGCACGCGGCGTCACCCGCTCCTCGGCGGCCTCCTCGGGAACGGCCTTCGGCAACCAGGCATCGCACCTCAGACACCGGCACCACCGCACTCCGTCACTGTCGCGGACCAAGATTGCGTCACCGGGGGTCACCTCCGCCGCATCGGCACCCACCAGGACGTGCCCCTTCCACGCGCACGTGGCGAGCTCGTACCGGTTGTCCGGCCGCTTCGTTCGGGACACCAAGGCAGAATAGGCGCTGGTCGGGTCGTCAACCGAGGGGGACGCTCGCCGGTCGTGCCGGCCCGGGCTTCCTGCGTCGTGGCCGGGCTTCCTGGGGCGCGGCTGTCAATCCTGCGTGACGTCCATGCTGTCAAGGTATACTGACAGTATGGACGCCCAGGACATCGGTAATGCCGTCGACTCCGATGACCCGGCTCTGGGGCTCCGTGCGGCCTTGGCGTTGCACCGACTGGCCGAGCGGGTAGAGGCCTCCAAGGTGGCCGACGCCCGAGCGCAGGGGTGGACCTGGCAGCAGATCGGCGATGCGCTCGGCGTCACCCGACAGTCTGTGCACCTCAAGTACGGAAGGGATCTGTGATGACGACCAGATCGAGAACAACGGAGACGTACCACCCCTGGACGACCTACATCGCTGCCCGGGAAGAGGCGCGCCGGCGAGGCAATCGCAGGGTGGGCACCGAGCACCTGGTGCTCGGCCTGCTCCACGATCCGGAGATCGCGTCCGCACTTGGCGTCACGCTCGACTCGGCCCGTGAGGCGCTCGACTTGCTCGACCGACAGGCACTTCACGCCATCGGCATCGCCCCTGCTCTCGACGCCCCACCGCTGCCGGGGCGGGACCAACCGCCGAGGCCCAACTTGAAGGCGGTCCTGAAGGATCGTCTCGCGTTGACGCCCGCAGCGAAGAGCGCGCTGCAGGGGGCCGGCAAGCCGATGCGCCGTGGGAAGCACATCGTTCCACAGGAGGTACTCGTCGTCATCCTCGCATGCGAGCCGCCAGACCCTGCCGCAGCACTCTTTGCGGCCTTGGGCGTGGACACTGCTGCAGCACGACAGCGCCTCGCTACGCCCCCCGCAGCTGCCTGAGTACCGCGACGGCGTCCATCGTGCCGAGATGCCGTGCATGGCAACCGTCCACTACACCCTGTCGGCGAACGTGGGGCGGATTGAGCGGGTCAGGAGAAACCGGGCCCCGAACTGCGTGATTCTGGAGGCGGCGGGCGGAATCGAACCGCCGTACGGGGCTTTGCAGGCCCCTGCCTAAACCACTCGGCCACGCCGCCAGGACGCCCGGCGATCCTACCCTCCCCGGTTGAGATGCTTGAATCTGTGGATGCGGATCGGAATGATCGCCCCACCATGGGCCCCAATCCCCCCCCAGCTCTACGGCGGCATCGAGTTGGTGGTGGATCAGTTGGCCCGTGGCCTGCAGGCCGCGGGCCACGAGGTGCTCCTCTACACAACCGGAGACTCCACCTGCCCGGTGCCCCGCCAGTGGGTGCTCCCCACCGCCGAAGGTCAGCGGATCGGGATGGCCGTCCCCGAGATCCGCCACGTGATCCACGCCTACGAGGCGGTGAAGACCTGCGACGTCGTCCACGACCACACCGTCATGGGCCCGTTCTACTCCGAGCACTTCCCAGGGCTGCCGGTGGCCACCACCATCCACGGCCCCTTCAACGAGGAGCTGACCGATCTCTACCGGGCCACCGCCGATCGGGTCCCACTGATCGCCATCTCCCACGCCCAACGCCGGGCCGCCCCCGAGATCCCCATCGCCCGGGTCATCCACCACGGAGTGGATGCCTCGGTGTTCCCCGTGGGCGATGGTGGCGGGGACGAGGACGGGCCCTACGTGCTCTTCCTCGGACGGATGGCCCACGACAAGGGTGCCCATCGTGCCGTCCAGATCGCTCGCGCCGCCGGCATCAGAATCCTCATGGCCGCCAAGATGCGCGAGCCGTGGGAGATGCGCTACTTCGCCGAGGACGTGGAGCCCCTCCTCGGTCCCGAGGCCCAGTACCTCGGCGAGGTCTCCCACGAACGGAAGCTCGAGCTGTTGGCCGGAGCCTCCGCCCTGCTCTTCCCCATCCGGTGGAACGAGCCGTTCGGGATGGTCATGATCGAGGCCATGGCCTGTGGCACGCCGGTGCTGGCATTTCCGGAGGGCGCCGCCCCCGAGGTGGTCGACGACGGCAGGACCGGTTTTCTGTGCGAGGACGACGCCGCCATGGTCGAGGCCATCGGCCGGCTGGGCGAACTCAAGCGGAGCGCCTGCCGCTTGGCGGTCGAGGGCTACTTCTCGACGAACCGCATGGTGGCCGAGCACGTCGAACTGTTCGAATCCATGGTCCGCTAGGTAGGCGTCGACCCCGCCCGCGATCAGGGGCTGCGGCGGAACAACAGGCGGGCCACCAGGGCGACCAGGCCGACGACCAGGGCCACCTTGATCACGAACCACACCACGCCGGCGACGAAGCCGAGGAGCGAGAAGGCCACCCAGACGGCGATGAGCCCGCCGCCGACGACCAGCACCCCGTCGAACAGACTGAGCCCAGAGCGTTCCTCGTCGGCCATGCCACCAGGCTAACCGACCACGTCGCACCACCAGGTTCGCCCCCGGAACACGACCGCGTCCTGCCATCGGCCAGGTCGTGAACCCTGCGGGCCGGTGGTACGGTCCGCTCGTGTCCCTGCGAGCCCGAAGGCAGATGCTCGTCGAACGGACCGACCTGCGCGGGGACGCGTTCTGTCGGGCCTATGCCGAGGCCGCCGACGAGTGGCTGACCGGCCTCTTCGATGAGGCCGCAGCGGGGGACGCCAAGGGGATGGCCCTCCTGGCGGTAGGTGGCTACGGGCGAGGCGAGCTCTGCCCGTTCAGTGACCTCGACGTCGTCCTCCTCCACCGCGGCCGACGTGACATCTCGGCCACCGCCGACCGGATCTGGTACCCGGTGTGGGACGAGGGGATCTCCCTCGACCACAGCGTCAGGCGACCGAACGAAGCACTGGACATGGCCGCCGAGGACCTCCGGGTGGCGCTCGGACTGCTCGATGCACGGGTGATCTGCGGCGATCCGAAGGTGGCCGAGCCGGTCCTCGAGGGCGCCCGCGACCGCTGGGTGAAGCAGAAGCCACCGTGGCTCGGGGTGCTGTCCGACCTGGTCGCCGAACGGCACCGCACCTCGGGGGATGTCGGCTTCCTGCTCGAACCGGACCTGAAGGAGTCCCACGGGGGGCTGCGGGACATCGCCGCCCTCACCGCCCTGATGCAAGCCGTGCCCGTCCTGGCCGACTACGTCGACACGATGGCCATAGACGAGGCCCGGTCGGTCCTCACCACGATTCGGGTCGAGCTGCACCGGCGGGCAGGCCGGGATCTGAACAAGTTGCTCCTCCAGGAACAGGACGAGGTGGCCAAGGCACTCGGAGAGCCGGACACCGATTCGCTGATGCTGGACGTGGCCACGGCGGGACGCACCGTCGCCTGGGAGGGCGACGACGCCTGGCGCCGTCGAGGGGCATGGTCGCGGGCCCGGGCCGGCCGCGGTCGGGGGCGCGGCAGCCAAGCGGCCACCATTCCCCTCACCCCGCTGCCCAACGACCCCGGCATCGGCCTCGCCGACGAAGAGGTCGTCCTCACCGCCACCGCCGACGTCAGCGGGGACCCTTCGCTCTCGCTCCGCCTGGCGGCGGTGGCCGCCGAGAAGAACCTGCCCATCTCGCGGGACGCGCTCAACCTGCTCGGGCGCACGGCGCCCTCCCCGCCCGTGCCCTGGCCGGACGACCTCCGGGCCACGCTGGTCCGAGTACTCGCCACCGGACCCGCGTCCATCACCGCCCTCGAAGCCCTGGACCAGCGCCACCTGCTCGAGCGGTACATCCCCGAATGGGCGACGGTTCGAAACAAGCCCCAACGAAACCCCTACCACCGGTTCACCGTCGACCGTCACCTCCTCGAGGCGTCCGCCAATGCCGCCACCCTGGCGCACCGGGTCAACCGTGTCGACCTGCTGTTGCTGGGCACCCTGCTCCACGACATCGGCAAGGGGTTCCCCGGCGACCACACCGAAGTGGGGATGGAGGTCGCGGCAGGCATCGCCACCCGCCTCGGGCTGACGCCCGAGGACGTCGACGCGATTGTCAATCTGGTCCGGCTGCACCTTCTGCTGCCGGATTCCGCGACCCGTCGCGACCTCAACGATCCGGCCACGGCGGAACGGGTGGCCAAGGAGGTGGGAGACCGCTCCACCCTCGAGCTGCTCGCCGCGATGGTCGAGGCGGACAGCCTGGCCACCGGACCGTCAGCGTGGGGTTCGTGGAAGGCGGGGCTCGTCGCCGACCTGGTCGAGCGGACCAGCCGTCTCCTCGCCGGCGAGCCAGTTGCCCCTCCCACTCCCTGGGTCACCGATGAGCTCCGGGAGATCATGGAGACCGTCCGGGCCCAGGGGGCGCCGGCGCTCTCCATCGACGACCCCGTCGTGACCGTCGTGGCGCCCGACCGATCGGGACTCTTGGCGGAGGTCACCGGGATGCTCGCCCTCCACGGGCTCAACGTACGCTCCGCGGTGGTTTCCGGGGAGGACGGAGTGGCAGTCGAGGTCTTCACCGTGGAACCCTCCCGTGGCCGGTGGCCGGCGGCCGCACGCCTCGCCGACGACCTGGCCGCCATCGTGGACGGCACGCTCGCCGTCGACAGGGAGCTGGCCGAGCGGGCCCACACCTATCGGAACGAGAAGCGGGCGACCAGTCCGAACCTGGTGTCGACGCAGGTGACTGTGGACAACCACGCCTCCGATACCGCCACCGTGGTGGAAGTCCGGGCAGAGGACGTGGAGGGACAGCTCCACCGAATCACGAGGGCGCTCGTCGAGTGCCGGCTCGACGTGACCTCGGCCAAGGTCTCGACCTTCGGGTCCGCGGTCGTGGACGCCTTCTACGTGCGGGGGCACGACGGCCGGAAGCTGACCGACCCTTACGTGATCGCCGCGCTCGAGCGCGCCATCGTCGAGCGGGTCGCCGAGCACTCCGGCGATTGACCGCGACGCTCCCACCACCTTCCGACCGGTTGTGATGGCAGACGGTGCATCAAACTGCCTGTGGCCTGGTAGATTGACCCGGGACTGCCATGTCGAACACCTACGCACACTCGAGTTCGTCTCGACAGGCTCGCTCCCCGCGAGGACGGAAGGGCTGGGTCCTCGCCATCGTCCTGTTGGCCTTGGCTGTCGTGGGGGTGAGCGCGGCCGCAGTGATCGTGCATTCGAACGCCGATCGGGCCGCCGCCTCACCGACGTCGGCTCCGATCAATCCCCCCGCCGCGGGACCACTGAGCATCGTCTCGGTGAACCCGGCGGACGGGACAACCGGGCTGCCGAGTGATGCCACCATCTCGGTGCAGTTCTCGGTTCCGCTCAGCCCCCGCTCGCCCGCACCGACACTGACGCCGCCGGTTGCGGGTTCGTGGCAGGTGGTGACACCCACCACCTATGCCTTCGTGGCCTCGGCCCCGCTTGTTCCCTCCTCCACCGAGACGGTCTCGGTTCCCGCCGGTCCGACCGGCGTGGAGAGCACGACCGGTAAGAGACTGGGACAGCCGTCGACCGTGCAGTTCACCGTGGCCCCCGGCAGCACGCTCCGGCTCCAGCAATTGCTGGCCCAGCTCGGCTACTTGCCGGTCAGCTTCACGCCGGCCGGATCGTTGACCGCCCCGCAGGAGGCGGCCCAGGCACAGGAGGGCACCTTCGCCTGGCGGTGGACGGAGCCGGCGTCCCTGGAGGGCCTGTGGACGGCGGGCACCGCCAACGAGATCACCCGTGGGGCAGTGATGGCCTTCGAGTCCCAGCACAGATTGAAGACCGACGGTCTGGTCGGACCGGCCGTGTGGGAGCAGCTGCTGGCCGACGTATCGGCCGGTACCGTCGACCCCAACCCGTACAACTACGTCTTTGTGTCCAAGGCCCTGCCCGAGACCACCACCGTCTACAGCAACGGGGCCGAGGTGTACTCGACCAGGGCCAACACCGGCGTCCCAGCAGCCCCCACGGCGTCGGGGACCTTTGCCGTCTACGTGCGCTACACGGTGACGACCATGACGGGTACCAACCCGGACGGATCCAAGTACTCCGATCCGGGCATCCCGTGGGTCAGCTACTTCAACGGTGGCGACGCCCTGCACGGATTCGTGCGGGGGAGCTACGGCTTCCCGCAGAGTGACGGCTGCGTCGAGATGCCGCCGGCCAATGCCGCCGTGGTGTACCCGCTCACGCCCATCGGCACCCTGGTCACCGTCTCCTAATTTCGTCACGCTCCCCACCGGTGGGTACCCGGCCGGCGGGCTCCAGCGCCGTCACTCCGGCGGGTGGGCCCAGGGGAAGTCCGGGCGGCGACGGTCGCCAACGGCCGCCAAACCCTCTTGTGCATCGGGTCCGAGGAAGCCGATCATCTCCAGGGCCGGCGACTCACCGGATACCGGTGCGTTGGTCATCATCCACTATTTGAGCACCCGTTTCGTCCACTGGACCGCGGTCCCCCCACTGCTCGACGGCGGCGGCGTGGTGGGTGGTCATCTCCTACACCATGGCCAGGTCCCCTCCGGCCGAGAATGCGGTTCCCGCGCCAGTGATCACCGAGACGGCCACCGAGTCGTCGGCGTCCACGACCGGCCAGATCTGCGAGAGCTCCCGATGCAGGCGCTCGTTGGCCGCATTCAGCGCCTCGGGCCAATTGATGGTGACGAGGAGGACCGCATCGGCCGGTCGGCGGAAGGCGAGATGCTCGTAGTCGGCGTGGTCGGCAAAGCGAACGGAGCGCGGGTGATCGGTCGTGTCCCGATCATTGCTCCATCAACGGATGGCGCAGCCCGAGTTCGACCAGCGACTGGTCGGGATGGCGTGGCTCGACCGCGGCCGGCCGGGCACCGGGCGTGGCGAGGACGTAGATGTTCCAGAACGGTGCCAGCCCTGCCGGCTCGATGTCGGCATAGAGCCGGCGCTCCACCTCGGGGCACCGCGTGAAGCCGGCGTCGGCGAACCGCTCCGTCCACCACCTGAAGGAAGCAATGGTCAGATGTCCCTCCACCAACCGGCCCTCGGCATCGACCGCCAGATCCTCCTCGGGCACCGGACCCGGGTACTCAGGGCCGAGCGCGTGGTAGTGGTCCAGCCGCTCCGGCCGGACCTTGCCTTCGAAGTGGCCGTCGGGTCCGGGCGTATTGTCCCCGAACGACGGGATGGTGGCGTACAGGTAGCCGCCACACACCCTGGCCAGCTCGGTCAGGGCGGCGGGCACCCGATCGGGCGGAAGATGCTCCAGGATCTCCAGCGCCGTCACCAGCTCGAAGGTGCGGTCGTCCCAGGGAAGGCCGGCGAAGAGGTTGGCCACCCGGACGTGCCCGACGGCCCCGGGGGTGGCGTGGTCGATGGCGAACTGGCTGAGATCACAGCCCTCGGCGTCGATGCCCCGTTCGCGGAGCACCTCCACCAGGTAGCCGGTGGCGCACCCCACGTCCAGAGAGTTGGCCACCTCGAAATTCCTCCACAGCAACCACCCGGCGATATCGGCGTTGGAGGCGATGCGGTCGTAACGGGCGTACCCAGAACGCCCGGCGCGGTCACCCGACGCGTCACGGCCCTCACCGAAGTAGCTGCCCCCGTAGGTGTCGGCGATGCCGGCCTCCCGGGCCTCGGCCAGGGCGAGCCCGCGCTCGGCCGCGCCGGTCAGCTCTCTCCCCGAGACGGCCATCACCCGGCGTGTCCAGGCGGAGACGGTGGCCACACGGACCAGAGCGCGACGCACCCCGTCGACGGCCGGCTTCCATCGGGCACTCGGCATGGGGGGAGGTTAGCCGTCGTCCGATTCGGCCTCTTGTCGAGGCCGGCCGGCGCTCGATACCGCCCGCTACCCGAAATGGAGCACAATTATCACTATTCGTGTGGATAATCTCACTCTGAGCAGTTATCGTGGTACGTGAAGAGCCTCGACCGAAGGACAGGGTGGATGGTCAGGAGACGCGGGTCCACGGGAGGATCACCAATGGACGAGCAGCGTGGGACGACGGAGGAGCGGGTGACAACGGACCAGCGTGGGATGACGGAGCAGAGCCCCTTCCGGGCGTTCGGCTCACCAAGAGGCGCTGCGGCGCACGATGTCGAACCGCTGCCCACGCCGACTCTGGCGACCGCCCTCTCGCCTCGGGGCGAGGACGAAGCCACCCCGAGCCAGGCTGGGCCCTCTGAGGAGGCACCGACCGCGTCGCTGGTGGGTTCGTTGTCGGATTTTACCCTCTCGGACGTCCTGACCCTGCTGGCCTCCACCGGGAAGACCGGTGAGTTCCAGGTGGCGGGCCAGAACGTGGACGGCAGGCTCTGGTTCGACCACGGCGCACTGTCCGGCGCCCATGTGGGAGCGGCCACCACCATCGGCCAGGCCGTATTCGAACTGGCCTGTGTGACAGACGGCTGGTTCTCCTTCTCCCCCGGACTCGTCTCCTCCAGCGGTGAGCCGAACGTTCCGGTCGTCGCCGTCCTGCAGGAAGTCCGCCCCCGTGTCGACGAGTGGAAGGAGATCCGCGACGTGGTGCCACTCGAGGCAATGGTCGGCCTGTCGCCCACTCCACCGGGCCAGGATGTCCAAATCCGCAGCGACCAGTGGCAGGTACTGACGACGGTCGGCACCAGCGGCCTCTCGGTCAAGACGGTGCTCGACGCCATCGGGGGCGACCAGATCACCGTGCTGCGTACCTTGCGCGACCTGCAGGCAGCAGGGCTCATCGTCGTCCTTCCGGTTCCGGACGGGCCGACCGCCGACGAGGCGACGCCGACGTCGGCCGTTCCGTCCCCCTCCGCCACAGACATCACAGAGGTGTCGCCGCCGATCTCCGGCCTCATCGAAGAGGTCGGAGCCGACGACCTGGCGAATTTGGCTCCCCCTGGCGACCCGGTCCCGGCGGGGGGCGATCTCGACGACAGGTTCCGGAGCCTGGCCCAGGTGGCCATGATGCCGCCGCCGATCAACGCCGATCCGTGGTCGTCGACCGCGGAGCCCGAAGCGAATCATTCCGGCGTCGACCTCGAGGACAACGGGTTGGACTGAGCGCCACCGGGCCGTCCTGCCCGCGGAAGGGCGACGCCCGCGCCGGACACTGACCCCCAGGGCGTGCCTCAGTCTTTCCTCATGTGGTGGAGGTGATGGTGCAATTGCCGTTCTGCTGGCAGTGATGCACCACCGCGACGATGACCACCGCCAGGACGACCCCGATCACAATGCCCGCGAACCCGATGATGATGCCGGCCAGGGCCATCCCGCCGCCCCGTTGCATCCCCGCTGACCGCTTGATCTGGCTTCGGGCGATGAACCCGAACACGATGGCCAGCACCGCACCGATGCCGTAGAGCCAGAAGAAGAAGGAGCACACCAGCGAGGCGATGGCCAGGCCGTTGGTCTTGGGTGCCGCCAAGTAACCGTACGGTGCACCGCCAGGGGGGTAGCCGTAGCCGACGTCGACCATCGGCGGATAGCCCGGGCCACCCGGTGGGGGGCCGTAGCCCGGGGCAGGCTGGGGGCCGAACCCTCCGCCACCCGGTGGGGGGCCGTAGCCCGGGGCAGGTTGGGAGCCGTAGCCCGGGGCAGGTTGGGGGCCGTAACCCGGGGACACTCCCCCGGCATCCGGGCCAGAGAGCGGAACGGACAGTGGCCCCGTACCGTCGGGGATGGCCGGCGTCGTCGGGGACGGCGTGGCGTCTCCGGGCACCTGTTCGGGCGAGTACCACTTCCCGTCCGAGGCCTGCCACCACCCGGGTCCCTGCGCTACGTCACTCACGCCATGGCCTCCTGACCGCTCGAAGAACGACGCTAGCGCCCGTCACCGAGACGAGGAAGAACCCGTTCCCGTGGTCAGGCGCGCAGCGAGTGCCCGGAAGGCTCTGCCCCGATGGGACATCTCGTGCTTCTCGGCCGGGCTCATCTGTGCGAACGTGCGCCCGTCGCAGCCGTCCGGGGCGAACACCGGGTCGTAGCCGAAGCCCGAGTCACCGGCCGGCGCCGAGGTGATCGTGCCGGTCACCGTCCCGTCTTCCCACACGTCGCTGCCATCGGGATAGGCGACCAGGGCCACGCAGCGGAACTGCGCCGACCTGCGTTCCGTCGCCTCGGCTCCCGCCCCCTCCAACTCATCGAGCAGTTTGGCGACGTTGTCCGCATAGGTGGCGTACTTGCCCGCGAACCGGGCCGAGTAGACGCCGGGGGCTCCGCCCAGGGCTTCCACCTCCAGGCCAGTGTCGTCCGCCACCGCCGCCAGCCCGGTCGCCTCGACCAGCGCACGGGCCTTCAGTCGCGCATTGTCGACCAGGGTGTCCCCCGTCTCCTCGACATCGGGGACCGACGAGGGTCGGGGTACCAACTCGATTCCGGGGACACCCCCCAGGATGGCCGCGATCTCCGCGACCTTGTCCGGATTGGCACTGGCCACGACCAGACGGTGCGCCGGCACGGTCACCGGGGGGAGGGAGGCCCCGCCAACACCTCGACCTGCAGGTCGAGCAGCTGGGCGATCCCATGCTCGGCCAGGCTCAGCATCTCGTCGAGCTCTCCCTTGGTGAAGGGCATCCCCTCCGCCGTCCCCTGGACCTCGATGAACCGCCCGGACGAGGTCATCACCACGTTCATGTCCACCTCGGCCCGGCTGTCCTCCTCGTAGGGCAGATCGAGCATGCACACCCCGTCGACCACGCCCACCGACACGGCAGCCACCGCCTCGGTCAGCGGGTTGGCCCGGAGCATCCCCCTCTGGACCAGCCGGGTCAGCGCGTCGTGCAGGGCGACATAGGCGCCACAGATGGATGCGGTCCGGGTGCCGCCGTCGGCTTGCAGCACATCGCAGTCCACGGTGATCTGCACTTCGCCCAGGGCCACCAAGTCGCACACCGAGCGCAGCGACCGCCCGATCAGCCTCTGGATCTCCTGGGTCCGGCCCGACTGGCGGCCCTTGGCCGCCTCGCGGGCGACCCGCTCGCCCGTCGACCCCGGGAGCAGCGAGTACTCGGCGGTCACCCAACCCTTGCCACTTCCCCGCATCCACGGTGGCACCCGCTCCTCCACCGAGGCCGTGCACAGCACTCTGGTCCGGCCCATCGACACCAGCACCGACCCCGGCGCGAACACGGTGAAGTCACGTTCGAACGCGGCGGGCCTCAGTTGGTCGGTGACCCGGCCATCGGCTCTGCCGGTCACCCCCCGGGCGGTGGTTCCCTCGGTCATGCTACGAACTCCTTTCCGATCGATGCCTGTTCCACCGGCGCCCCGAACGCCGCCTCGGCCTCTGCGACCACCGAGGCCGCATCGATCGTCGGCCAGCGGTGGGTGATCACCAGCTTCCGGGCGCCTGCTCGGCGGGCCTGCTCCCCTGCCTGGCGACCACTCATGTGCCCCGCGGTTCCTTCGTGCTCCGAGGTGTAGGTCGCCTCGCACAGGACCAGGTCGAGGCCGGTCCCGAGCTCGGCCAGCGACCAACCGGGACCCGAGTCGGCAGAGTACCCCACGGCGAAGGCCGGACCGTCGATGCGGACCGCCAGCGTCTCGAAGACGTGGTCCGTCCGGTGGAACGAGCAGGACAGGCCGCCGACCCGCACCGTGTCGCCGTCGGTCACCACTCGCCAGTCCAGGGTCGGGGTCCTGTCCAGCCGAGCGCGATCCCCCAGGCCGGCCGGGGCGAAGAGGGGGACACGTCGGCCGTGCAGGGCAAGCCTGGCTTGGGTGTCGAGGGCATAGAGGTCGGACCAGTGGTCGGGATGGTGATGGGTGATGATCACGGCATCGACCGTGGCCGGATCGACGTGGCGCTGCAGATTGGCGAAGGTGCCCGGCCCGGCGTCGATCATGAGGCTGGTGCCACCACCCGACACCAGGTAGCCGCTTCCCGCACCCGCCGGCCCTGGCCAACTCCCGTCGCAACCGAGCACGGTCAGGGTCAGGCCGGGCCGGACTTCGGTCGCCTCCGTGCCGGGCGGTCGGACGCTGGAAGGGCCGGGGACGATGGGGGCGGCCACCTCCCCAGGCTAGGCCGCGTGCGACGGGACCAGGGTGCCCGTTCGCCACCGGGCGCAGGGATACGCTCGAGCGCAATGACCGGCGGCGGCGACGGACACACGTCTTCCCGGGCCTGGCTCGCCGACCACCTGAGGCGACGGGCCTGGCCGTTGGTGGCCATGGCCGTCTTCGTCTTGGTGTCGATGGCCTACTCGCTGTGGTGGGGGCCGGTCGTGGATCACGGCCACAACTGGGTCATCCCCGGGGACATCTGGTCGACGTTCCGGGCCGCCCACTGGGTGGGGTGGGGCGACCTCGGGGGGATCTACGGCAGGGACACCCAGCTGGTCACCTTCCCGGGGATCGCCGTGCTGCTGGCGCCGGTGGCCATGGTGTCGGGGGCATTGGGCCTCGGCGAGTCGATCGTCCCGGTCCTCTTGGCGCATCCGACGTCCTGGCTGCTCCTGGGGCCCGCCATGTTGGCCCTCGGTTCCTCGTGCCTGGTGGCCTTCGACGCCATGGCCGAGGACCTGGGTGTGGGCCGCAGACTCCGAATCGTCCTCTGCTGGATGGAGGCAGTGGTCATCTTCCAGGTCGTGGCCATGTGGGGACACCCGGAGGACATGCTGGCGCTGGCGCTTGCCCTGTACGCGCTCCTCGGCGCCTTCCGCTCCAGGTGGAGCCTGGCCGGCTGGCTGTGGGGTGCGGCCATCGTGATCCAGCCCCTCGTCGTGCTCATGTTCCCCCTGGCATTCTCCATCACCCCCCGAGGGCAGCGGCTGAGAGCCTGCGTCTACGGAGCACTCCCCTCGGTCGTCCTGCTCGCCCCGCCGTTGCTGTCGAATTGGCAGGCCACCTCGAACCGCCTCTTCCACCAGGCCAACTCGACCGTCCTGGACCATGCGACCCCATGGATCGTCCTCGCCCCCCGACTGACCCCGGGCAGCGTCGGCGCCGGGCCGGGTCGGACGATCGCCGTGCTGGCTGCGATCGGGCTGGGCGTGGTGGCCTACCGGACGCGCCCGTCGGTCATCGGACTGCTGTGGATGGGTGCCCTGGCCTTCAGCCTGCGCTGCTTCTTCGAATCCGTGATGGTCTCCTTCTACCTCGGACCACCCCTGGCCCTGATCGTGATGGCCGCCGCAGCACGCAACCGCGCACGGTGGCTGGTGGCCTCGTTCGTCGTCGCCGTGGTGGCCACGGTCCTGGCGTACCATCGGCTCTCCGAGTGGGGCTACTGGGCTCCGATGGTGATCCTGTTGGGCATCGGGTTGGCCTGCGGGTGGCCCGGCCGGGAAGCACTCGGGTTCGCCGGGCGCCCCCGGGGAGAAGCGCCGACCGACCGCCCGGCCCCTGCCGACGGTCCGGCGGAGACACCGGCGGTGGCTTCCTCGCTCCAGCAGGGGACGGCAGGGTGATCCGGAAGCGGGTGATATCTAGAAGTATGTGATCCGCCTGGCGCGCTCCTCGACGATGTCGAGGTCGTCGGTCCATGCCCCGGTCGACAGGTACTTCCACCCTCCGTCGGCGGCGATCACCACGATGGTGCCCGACTCGATCCTCGCTGCCGTCTTGGCCGCCCCGGCCAGGGCCGCACCCGACGAGATGCCGGCGAAGATCCCCACTTCGATCAGCCGGCGGGTCCACTCGATCGATTCGCGTGGGCGGACGATGCGCTTGCCGTCCAGAAGGTCGACCCCGTTGTTGTCCGTGAAGATGGGAGGGACGTATCCGTCATCGAGATTGCGGAGGCCGTCGACCAGCTCGCCGGCCGGCGGTTCGATGGCCCACACCTTGACGTCGGGATTCTGCTCCTTCAGGAAGCGGCCGGCACCGAGCAGGGTGCCCGACGTGCCCAGTCCGGCGACGAAGTGGGTGACCTCGGGGCAGTCGCGCCAGATCTCCGGCCCGGTGCCCTCGTAGTGGGCCTTCGGATTCGCCGGGTTGGCGTACTGGTAGAGGAAGACCCACTCGGGGTGATCCGCGGCCAGGGCCCGTGCCCGCTTGACGGCGCCGTTGGAGCCCTCGGCACCCGGCGACTCGATGATCTCGGCCCCCCAAACCTCGAGCAGTTGACGCCGTTCGATGGACACGTTGGTGGCCAGCACCACCTTCAGGTGGTAGCCCTTCACCTGGCAGATCAACGCCATGCCGATGCCGGTATTGCCCGACGACGGTTCGATCAAGGTCTGGCCGGGCTTCAAGACGCCGTCCTTTTCGGCCTCCTCAATCATCGACAGGGCGATCCTGTCCTTCACCGACCCCCCCGGGTTCTGGCCCTCGAGCTTGATGAGGAGACGCACGTCGGGGTTGGGACTCAGCTCGCTGATGTCCACCATCGGGGTGTTGCCGATCAGCTCCAGTACAGAGCCCTTCACCGTCATCGGAGGTGGGGCACCCTGTCGCCGACGGCTCCCCCGGCCACGGCGGGCAGGATCGACAACTCGTCGGCATCGCCGACCGGCGTGTCGAGAGCCGAAAGGTAGCGCACATCGTCGTCGTTGAGGTACACGTTGACGAACTTGTGCATGGTGCCGTCGTCGTCCACCACCTGCCCGGACAGCCCGGGGTACTCCGACTGAAGGGCACGGAGCACCTCGCCGACTGTCGCCCCGTCGACCGACACCGTCTTCGCACCTCCTGCTTGTGACCGCAGCACGGTCGGGAGATTGACTTTGACGGGCACGGGTGCTCCTCTGGTTCCGACGGTCCGGCCGAAGGGACCGGACGATCTGGTTCGATTACAGGCCTGCTGGGTTCCCATGTGTGCGGTGAGGCGCTGCCCGGCCGCATCGGACGTGGACAGATCATCACCCATCGGGCAATGCTGACTATTCCACTTGGGATTCTACCTGTGTAGCAACCGCACCGGTTCCTCGGTGATCAACCCGTCGACGATCCGGTAGCTGCGCACCACGGGCTGGGTGTCGCGGAGCGAGACCAGCACGTAGTGCCACCCGGGATCCGGGGCCTGGTCCACATCGGTCGGCGAGGGATAGGCCTCGGTGTGGGTATGGGAGTGGAACACTCCGATGATCGAGTTGCCACCGGCCTCGGCATCGCGGTCGGCACGCAGATGCTCCTTGGGGTCGACGGTGTACAGCTTGGCCGAGGCGGCCAGGTTCCTCGTCGGGTAGCAGGTGACCGCCTCGCCGTTCCCAGGATTGCCGCCGAGCAGACCGCACGCCTCGTCGGGCAGGCCGACCAGGCAGTAGGCCACCATCTGATCGTGGACTGATCGGGGCAGGGAAAGCATGACCCGGCTCACGCTAGAGGACTGCGGCACGACGCCGGGCGATCTTCGGGAGACAACGGCAGGCGGTGGGCAGTCGGGCCGGAAGTGCACGGTTCGGACGGGGGCCGGACCGCAGGCGGCATCCGGATCCCTCGCCGGCTCCGCCGGCATCCGGCCCCGGTCCCGGCCCCGGGCGACTACCGTCCGAGGGTATGGCGGCAGCAAAGAAGAAGAGTGCGGCCACCTCCGGCGCTCGGGGCTCCGCCAAGGCCCCGGGCAAGCAGTCCGACCGAGAGGCCAACCGGGCGGTTGCCTCCAACCGTCGCGCCCGCCACGACTACGAGATCATCGACACCACCGAGTGCGGCATCGTCCTCCAGGGCTCCGAGGTGAAGTCCCTGCGGGCGGGCCGGATCGCCCTACAGGACTCCTATGCCCGGATCATCGACGGCGAGATGTGGCTGTTCGGGGTACACGTTCCCCCCTACGCCCAGGCCAATGGCTTCGGCGCCCACGAACCCGACCGCAGGAGGAAGCTACTCCTCCACCGACGCCAGATCGACGAGTGGATGGGGCGGTCCCAACAGCAGTCGCTGACCATGGTGCCGTTGTCGATCTATTTCAAGGACGGCCGGGCCAAGGTCGAACTGGCCCTGGCCCGGGGGCGACGCCAGTACGACAAGCGCCACGCCATTGCCGCACGGGACGCGGGGCGGGAGGCAGCCCGCGAGGCACGAGCGGCCTCCAAAGCCGGCTCGTATCGCTGAGATCGGCCGGGCGGTAGACTGGGAGCTCGGCTGAGCAGCCCGTTCAGTCGGTGGAGATACCCCAGGGGGTGACAGGCTTCGACTCTGGTCGTCGAGGTGGGAGAAGCGAGCCGTGGTCTCCGGAGCCACGTTAAAGAGCCGGAACAAAAAATAAACGCCGAGCCTCAGCTCGCGCTCGCAGCCTAGAAACTGCGACGTCCGACCGGTCTCAGCCCCACGGGCCGGAATCGGGCGACATCTAGTGGGACTCACCTGATCGGTTGCGCCGACTGGCCGCCAGGGACAACTCAGTCGGATACGGAATGACGCTGCCGCCGGTAGCGGCGTCGGTCCCGACAATCCAACACCGGCTGCGCTCGGAGAAGGCCCATTGAGAAGCCGGAGGACGCGGGTTCGATTCCCGCCACCTCCACGATGCCTTGACCTGTTTTCCCGCAGGTCAAGGCATTGTTTTGCCCGTGGTGAGGGGCGAGCGCGGCCCAAAGGGCACGGCAGGATACGCGGAGCGCCCGGAAAACACCCGGAAAACACCCGGAAAACGACACCCGGAAAACGACCGGCCAGACGGCAGTCACTCCCCCGTCCTACTGTGGCCTCGTGGATCACGCCGACCACCACGCCAACGCCGGCAGGGTCGAACCGGGGGCCTGCTGGCGGATGGTGAGTGGAGGACCTGGCTACAAGGTCGGCACTCCCAGTGATTGCACGGCGCGCGTGCGGTGGGTCGGTCAGGCGATGGTCGGTCGGAAGCGGAAGCGGAAGCGGCTGTGGTCGTGCGGGCGGCACGTCCAGGGGCTCGAAGAGCTGAGCGCAGTTCAACTGGCCTGACTACGCTTCGCCAGGGCGTCAGGTGGGCGGCAGAACGGCGGTGGTCGTGATTGAGCTAGGGCAACACCCCTGGGCAAGCAGGGCGGTATTGGATCGGCAGGGAGAGCAATGGTGCCTTGCCTTCACCTTGCCCAATGGGACCGTGGCTATGGAGATGTTCACGGACAAGGACGTTGGCGACCAGATCTATGACGAGAATGACGACGACGTTGAACGCGTGATCACGCTGGTGGAGCAGCTGCTCGCGGATGGTGGACATCGGCCACGGCGAGGTGGTGGACACCTGTACGGATCAGACATCGCAACCTGGACACTCTCGCCGGTAGGGGCCTAAGGGGAAACGCTACGTTGGCCCCTGTGCCCCGCTACTGGCGGGGGTGGGGGTTGGGTACCGGCCTGCTCCCCAAAACACCAGGGTCGGTTCGGAAAGACAGGGGTTTCACTTTCCACCCATCGGATGTTGAATCAACTCTGTCGCAGCCACACGGTGGCGCGACGCAGCGGACGGGGTGCATCAACCCCGTACCAGATCGAATGGCCCCTGCCCGGCCCCGTGTGAGGGTCGCCCGATCAGCTGGCGATGGACTCCCGGCTGCCTCCGGGGTCCGTCGCGTGCTGGTGCATCTTCACGCCCGTAAGGCGCTGCCACTCCGCACGGGGTCGCGCCTGTGCCCCGCTACTGCCCGCCTGGGGATCATCAGGTACCGGGTGAACGGGGTCGACATCCGCACCCCTCTCAGGGGTAGGGTCCGAAATGGTCAAGTCCGTGGGGGATTGGCCACAATGCCCGAAGGAGGACTCAATGAAATACGTAATCGAATACGAGATTCGCACAGCCGGCCTCACCCACGATCAGAACTTCGCCAACCAGGATGCGTTGCTCAAGGCGTTTGGCAAGTGGAAGCCCGAGGAAGGCCTCACGGTCTGGGCGTTCGTGTCCAACATGAACAACGGTGGTTACGTACTCGTCGAGGCGGCCGATCCAGGCGTCGTCTATTCGTTCGTCTCGAAGTTCGTCTACTGGAACGAAGTCAAGGTCGTTCCCGTGTTTGAGGTCGCCGACGGGGTCGCCATCGGCACCGAGTCGCTTGCGTGGGCCCGGGCCGCGGTGAGCGACTGAGAGATTCCCTATCGTCCGGCTAGGGGCCTGGGGCCGGCCGGACCGCCCCAGGGCTCGGAGGCGTACAGGGCGATCGACAGATCCGCAACGGCCTGTCCGGCGCGCTCGTCGAGGGCGCCGGAGCCGAAGGCGGCACTGTTGCCTGCGGCGGCGCAGTCATGGGCGAGCACCGTGAACGCGGCGAACGCGGCGGCGGACTGCTCTTCGATGGTCGGGTCCGGGCACGGATGGTCGGAGTGCCACGCTCGGGCGTGAAGTGCGGCGGCGTCGAGTTGGTCCGCGGCCTCCCGGGTGGCGTAGGTCCACGGGCCACCACTCCGATCAACCGGTTGGCCGCTGCCACCGGTGACGTGATCGACGGCATGGCACCGGTGACCTACGCCCCATTTAGGTCATCGCCAGAGCCTACGCAATCCCCCTACGCTTGCCCTGTGCCCCGCCACGTCTTCGCGTGGGGGTTGAGGTGCCGGCGATCTGTAACCCAGCCGACCTTGTATAGGGACGCTCGGAGGAAAACAATCGAATTGCGAGGGATGGGATTCCTCGGAGGCGAGCATGCACCAATTTGCCGAATCTGCGGCCTGCGTGAAATGCAGGTCGATCAACAGCGTTACCGAGGTGCCACGCCCATCTGTCGGCGTTTTCGGAATAGCTGAGCGCCGTTGGATCAGGCAGTGTTGGGTCTGTGGCAGCGAGTGGGACGGATTCGAGGGTCGCGCGGCGTCCTAGGCGTCAATCGGCTCCTGATGGCCCTCGCCCCGATGCCGGGAGCGCAGGGTCGCTCCGGGCACGTTCAGGTCCGCCACCAGGGTCTTTGAAACCACCGCCCGGGTGATCGACACCACTGAGCCGAAGCGTCGCAACTGAAGGGGACGTGCGCCTCGGGGACGTGGTGTCGGCACTTCGTCGCGCTGGCGGGCCAATGTTTCGGCAACGTTCCCAGCGCCATGGCGGGTCGACCTGAACGCTACGGATCAACTGCAGCGTCTACCAGTCCATCAGGCGCTTGTCGGGCAGCCCTCATGGCCGACCCCACTCGCCGGTCCGCGTTCAGCACCCACGATGTCCGTGAAGAGAATGGCCGCGTTGTCGATGGTCATCGGAGCCTTACGCTGGCCCGTACAGCCCTACCGTGGGCGAACAGGGGATTGGCACGCCGGGGGAAGTCCAGCGAG
>Ga0182010_10000059_pt1 | contig 56381 bp, 46 predicted proteins | sample 611E1MmetaG_FD_120488 | JGI IMG/M metagenome (GOLD analysis project Ga0182010, IMG submission 120488) | Permafrost microbial communities from Stordalen Mire, Sweden - 611E1M metaG | ecosystem: Environmental > Terrestrial > Soil > Wetlands > Permafrost | place: Sweden: Stordalen | collected... | reverse complement strand
GGGCGCGCACGAAGGGGCGGGATTTCGATGACCGCCACCGCCAGCCTGTAGTAGAGGTCCCACCGGAAAGCTCCGGCGCCGGCGGCGGCCTTGAGGTCACGGTTGGTGGCAGCGACGAAGCGGACGTCCACCGTGCGGGCGCGCGTGGCCCCGACCCGGCGCACCTCCCGCTCCTGAAGCAGGCGCAGTAGCTTCCCCTGGAGCTCGATCGGCAGCTCGCCGATCTCGTCCAGGAAGAGCGTTCCGCCCTCCGCCGCTTCGACCAGTCCCGGGCGGTCGCGGTCGGCACCCGTGAAGGCGCCCCTGACGACGCCGAAAAGCTCCGACTCCAGGAGAGCCGCCGGGATCCCGGCGCAGTTGAGCGGGACGAACGCACCCCGGCGGCCGCTCGAGGCGTGAACCTCCCGCGCCACCAGCTCCTTGCCGGTGCCCGGCTCACCCACGATCAGGACCGTGAGGGGCAGTGGCCCCCATCGTGCCACCTGCTCGCGCACGGCAGTGAGGGCCTCGCTGACGCCGAGCAGGTCGCCGGCACCGCAATTTCGCTCGGGGGCGGCCTCGTCCGGCAGCACGGCGATGTGGCGGGCCACCATCGCGAGCGCCGCTCTCACAACCTCGGATTGGGCGCCGTCCGAGCGCATCCTGACGCCGTCTACCTCCAGCTCCTCGCACTCGGCCGGCGGCTCGCCCCAGGCTGCGACGATCGTGCCGCCACATTCGACTTGAAGCCATCGCAGGTCGAGCGCGCGCGCCAGCGCCTCCAGGTGTGTAACACCGAGCGCGTCGGTACCCGCGTTGACGACCCCGTCCAGTGCCCGCACGATCCGGACCGGGTCTGGGCCCGACGCGCCGCGGAGCACCCGTGCCCAGCCCTCCAGCTCGGCCTCGACGAGTGCCATCTCCGCAGCTTTCTCGCACTGCTCCCACTCAGGTCCGAGGCGTTCGCCACGCCGCGCCAGGAGCGCGGCGAGACGCGCCAGGCCGACGGCGGCTTCGCGCGGCCAGTGACGGAGCGCGTGCTCGAGCCGTGCCCTGGCTGCGGCTCCCTCGCCTCGACGCCACGCGGCCAATAGTCGTGCCGAGATCGTCAAACCCCAGCGGCGGGGCAGCCCGCTTGGCGGCCCGGTCCCCTGATCGGCGCTCACGAGTGCCTCGATCAGTCGGCGTTCCCCGCTCTCTGCCCCGGCAGCGGCGGCAGCCGCCCCAGGCAAGTCACCGAGCGCCAGCGCCATGTGCGCGTGCAAGCCGGCCAGCGCCTGGCCGAGAACGGGGTGTTCGGGAAAGCGCTTTACACCCTCCATGAGGCGGGAAAGCTGGCGCTGCAACGCCGCGACGTCACCGCGAGCCAGCTCGGCGCGCGCTAGCTCGAGCTCGAACAGCAGGGTCCCCGCGTCGTCGACGTTGCCGCGCAGCTGTCGCCCGGCGAGGGTGAGCTCGCGGGCGGCCCGCCAGTCGAGCCGGTCGTTTGCCATCACCGCCCTGTTGCCCCGAACCACCGTCGCGGCACGCAGCGATCCGCAACGATCGAGGATGCTCTCCGCCAGAACCAGGTGACGGTCCGCGACGCCCGGCTGCTCCGCGAGAATTGCGGCGCACGCGACATCCGCGTGGATCTCTCCAAGCAGGTGGAGGTTGTCGCCGCTCGCGGCGCGAAGCGCTGCCCGCAGAGCGGTCATCGCGGCCGCACAGCAGCCCCGGTCGAGCGCCGCGAGACCCATGGCGTGCAGCAGGCGAGCGGTATCGTCGCCACCCCACGCCGCCCCACGACGTCTCCCGAGACTTCGAAGCGCCTGCGGGCCTTCGAGTTCGGCCAGTCCGATCTCTACCTCGGCCAGGGGCGGCCCCGGCAGCGCGATCGCCGTTTCGAGCCGACGGCGCTGGGCGTCTCGGTCCCCCCCGCGGCGCGCAGCGTGGGCGGCGACGAGCTCGCAGCGCGCCGCGAGCCGAGGCGGGAGGTCCCCCCCGACCTTGGCCACCTCAAGACCGGCCTCCGCGCTGGCGCTGGCTTCCTCGGCCCGCCACGCCGCCAGCACGTGCCAGCGCCCGTCGCGCGACCCGTCAGGCACAGCCTGGAGGAACCTCTCGGCATCGGTCAGTCGGCCGAGGCGCAGAGCGCTCTCGGCACCGGCGACACCGATCTCAGAAAGCGCGGGAACGGCCTGCGCCACCTCGAACACGCCGTACGCGTCCCCGCACTCCAACCGACGTTCGCACCACGCCACCAACGGAGCGCGCTGGGCCCTCGTCAGAGCTCGTGCGACCAGCCCGGCCGGGCTGGCAGCCGGGAGACGTTCGGCCATCTCCTCGAGCTGCCCCCCGGGACGCCGGACGGCTGGTTGAAGCGCACGCCAGACGCCCCTGCGCTTCTGAGCCAGGCCGAGCCGCTCGAGCTCAGCGAGCGACCCGTGCGCACCCTCGGCGAGGAGCGCGAGGTCCTCCTCCGCCAACCCGACCGCGGCGCTCTCGAGCCAGCTCAGCGCCCGGCGAGCGCCGGCCGACGCAAGAGCGCCTCGCTCGCGCAGCGTGTGCGAGGGCCGAGGCGGTCTTGCGAAACCCTCGGCGGCGCCCGCCTCCAGCATGGTACGGGCGAGGAGCGGACGCCGCTCCCCGGCTTCGATGGCCGCGGCACCATGGGCGTGGGCGAGTTCCGGCCGCGTCGCAGCTACCCACACCGCATCGGCTCCCCCGTCAAGCCCGAGCCCTGTCACACCCGGGAGGCTCAGCGTTGTCACCGCGAGAACGTCCTTGCCCGATGCCGCGGCGCGGGCCTGTACCTTCGCGATCTCCTCCTCTTCGAGCGCACCGGCCGCCACGACGACCCCGGTGCCGAGCGTCGCCAGGCGGGCGGCCGCCGCGATTCCGGCAAGCGCCGACTCATCGTCAAGGAACCAGACGCCTCCGGTCGGGACCACAAGGCGGCGGGACCACAACGCCCGACCGAGCCCGTCAGGATGCCGTAGCGCGGTCGAGGCGCGGCTCCCCGCGAGTAACACTTCGAGCCAGGCTCCTACCGCCTCCCACGCCGGCCGTCTCCCTGCCGCGCGCACGAGGTCGTCCGCGAGTTCGGGAAGGAGCACATTCAACAAGGGAAAAACGGCCGGCGCAAGCACCGTTTCCTCGCTCCCGAGCGCCGGACGCAGCCGTCGTTCGAGGTCGGCGTCCTCCAAGCGCAGGGCGGGGAGGCGCCCCAGGCGATATCGCGGGTCGCCGTCGCCGCGCTCGACCCTTCCTCCGCGCAGCAGGGCGCGGGACGGATACCACCCGCGCTCGAACAGGAATGCAGCAGCCGCCATCACCTGGAGGGCAACCGCCGCCCGCTGCCCGCGCGGCCACCGGGCGGCCGCGTCGAGGCCGAGCCCCGGCGCTTCGAACACGACTCGCACGCCACCGGCTGCTCCGGAAATCTCAGCGGCAACCGGTAGGAACGGCGCGTCCCACGCCAGCAGCCTCGCGAGCGAGGCGGTACTGGGCGTTCGCACCTTCACGAAGCCTCCGAAACGAGAGGTTCCCATGCCGCCCAGAAGCCGGGCCACGACTTCGCCACACAACCCGGGTCGAGAATGCGGACCCCCTGTGCCACACAGCCCGCCACCGCGAGAGCCATCGCGATTCGATGATCCGAGGCAGGATCGAGCGGCGCAGCGGTCCCCTTCGGGCTCGCGCCCCCTCCCGGAGCCGCGAACCACCCGTCACCGGTTTCGACCTCCCAACCCATTCCCCGCAGGTGTCCTGCCATCACGGTCAGCCGGTCGCTCTCCTTGGCCGCGAGGCCCTGCAGACCTTCGAGCCGCCCGCCTGCAACGGCCGTCACCACGGCGAGGGCCGGAAACAGGTCCGGCGTGTCCCGAAGATCGGCCGCGAGCGGTCGAGTCGCCGGTCCGCTCATGACCATGCCGTGACCGGTCACGCCGACCGTGCACCCTGCCGTCTGGAAGATCTTGAGCACCGCAGCGTCACCCTGGTGGCTGTCGGGGCGAACTCCCAGCACCTCGATGCGTCCCCCCGCGACGGCTACGGCCGCCAGCGGGAACGCAGCCGCGGACCAGTCCCCCTCGACTGTGAACTCGGCCGCGGCGAGGCCGCAACCGACTGCGAAGAGGGTGCCGCCTCCCTCTTCGGCGACCCGGGCGCCGAACGCGGCCAACACCTCGGCCGTGAGATCGAGGTAAGGTCGCGAAGGGGGCGCTGACGTCAGGCGCACCACGAGGCCCCGCGAAAGAACCGCCCCGAGCAGGAGCAACGCCGAGACGAACTGGCTGGAGGCCGAGGCGTCGAGCGCTACCTCGCCTCCCGCGAGCGTTCGGCCGGACACAACGAGCGGCAATGCCGTCGCGCCGCCGCCGCGCGGTTCGATCTTCGCGCCGAGCTGCCGCAGCGCCTCCACGAGAGGAAAAACCGGCCGCTGGCGCAGGCGCTCGGAACCGTCGACCGTCCACTCCCCCGGCAGCGCCGCAAACTGGGCCAGCAGGAAGCGCACCCCGGTCCCGTTGTTTCCGAGGTGACATTCGCCGGCCGAAACGGGCTCACGCCCGTGCGCCGTGACGGTGTTGGCGTCCCAGTTCAGCCGGAACCCCGCACCTTGCAGCGCGGCGGCGAGCAAACGCGGATCCTCGGCGTCCAGCGGACATCGCACTACCGAGCCTTCGCCGGCGAGCGCCGCGGCGACTAGGGCCCTCTGCGTCAAACTCTTCGAGGGAGGAACGCGCACCCTCCCCCAAACGCCGTGGGGCGCATGCGGCACCGTAAGCACGTTCTCATCTCCGCCACGCATCTTGGCCTTCGACGGCTCGGGCGATTCTCGCCGCGGAACTTGCAAGCGTCAAGCTACTGGCGCACATTGGTGAAATGGATTCGGCCCTCGACCGGTTTGCCCTGCCCCGGCGCGAGCTGGCGGTCGCGCACCGTTCCGGCAAGCTTGTATGCGTGGCGTGCGCGCACCGTTGCAAGCTGGTCGACGGCGCTCGCGGCGTGTGCCTGGTGCGCGGTCGCAGTGGGGACGCGCTCATGGTGCCGTGGGGCTACACGGCGGGCATCGCAATCGATCCCATCGAGAAGAAGCCTTTCTTCCACCTGCTCCCCGGCGCGCGCGCCCTCTCGTTCGGCATGCTCGGCTGCGACCTCCACTGCGGGTACTGCCAGAACTGGTTCACCTCGCAGGCTGTGCGGGACCCGCGGGCGGGCGGGGAGGCGGAGCCGGTGAGCCCCGAGGCGATCGTGGCCGCGGCGGTCGCCCGCCACTGTGATGTCATCACCTCGACCTACAACGAGCCACTGATAACCTCCGAGTGGGGGCACGACGTGTTCGTGCAGGCACGCGCGGCGGGGCTGGTGACGACGTTTGTTTCGAACGGTCACGCCACGCCCGAGGTCCTCGCCTACCTGGCGCCCGTCATGGACGCCTACAAGGTGGATCTCAAGTCGTTTTCCCCGAAGACCTACGCGGCCCTCGGCGGGAAGTTGCAGCCTGTCCTCGACACGATCGCTGAGCTGTCGACTCGCGGCATCTGGGTGGAAGTGGTCACGCTCATCGTGCCGGGGCTCAACGATTCTCCTGGGGAGTTGCGCGATGTCGCCTCGTTCCTCGTGGGCGTTTCGCCGGACATCCCCTGGCACGTGACGGCGTTCCACCCCGACTACGAGATGACCGGCCCGCCGGCGACCCCGGTCCGGACGCTGCTCGAGGCCGTCGAGATCGGAAGCGCGGCAGGCCTCAAGTTCGTGTACGCCGGAAACCTCCCGGATCGGGTCAGGAACCTCGAGGACACGCGCTGCCCTTCCTGCGGCGCAACCCTCGTCCGCCGGACCGGCTTCACCGTGCAGGAGGTGCGCGTCACGGCCGGAGGGGCGTGCCCTTCCTGCGGCGCCACCATCGCCGGCCGCTGGGCGAAGCCGGTCGCGTAGACTCTTCGCAAGACAAAGGCTCGGGGTTCGGGGCGCGAAGAAACGCGCAGAGGAGCGGAGGGGAAGAGGACCGCGGCGCTGGCCTCGTCCCTGGCTCCTCCGCTCCCCTGCTCCTCTGCCCCTCCGCCGCTGCCGGCGGCGCCAGGAAAGCAGCCCATCTCAGGCCGCACGGTGGTAGTATCTCAAGTTCGACGATGGGATTGGTGCGTCTCGCTTCGCTCACCCTCGAGGGTTTCAAGTCCTTCGCCGGACGTGTGGAGCTCTCCTTCCCGGGCGCGATCATCGCGATCGTCGGACCCAACGGCGCCGGCAAGTCCAACATCTCCGACTCCATCGCCTGGGTGCTCGGCGAACAGTCCGCGCGCCTCCTGCGCTCCCAGAACATGGCCGATGTGATCTTCGCGGGCGCCCCGAGCAGACCTCCGCTCGGCGCGGCCGAGGTGAGCCTCACCCTGGCCTCGCAAGACGGCCGATGGCCGGACACCGACGGCAGGCTCACGGTTTCCCGCCGGGTGATGCGCGACGGCACGTCGGACTACCGGATGCAGGGGCGTCGCGTGCGTCTCAAGGACATCATGGACGAGCTGATGGACGCCGGCCTCGGTACGCGTGCCTACGCGATTATCGAGCAGGGGCGCATCGGCCAGGTCCTTTCGGTCAAAGCGACGGAGCGACGCAACCTGTTCGAGGAGGCGGCAGGAATCACCAAGTTCCGCGCTCGCCGCCACGAGGCCGAACTGAAGCTCGCGGAGACCAGCGCCAACCTCCTGCGGCTCGCCGACGTGGCGGCCGAGGTCAAACGGGCACTGGAGCAGGCCCGGCGTCAGGCGAGGCGCGCCGACAAGCATCGCGAACTGCGAACCGCGCTCGCCGAGGTTCGCGCCGCCCTGTTCTCCGGGAAGCGGGCCGTGTTGGTCGTGGCCGTCGAGGAGAAGCAGCAGGCGCTGACCGCGGCGGGCCTCGCCGAGGCCGAGGCCGCAGCGATGCTCGCGAGCGTCGAAGCCGCTCTGGCGGCGTTGCGCCGGGACCTCGATGGCGGTCAGGAGCGTCTAACCGCTGCCCGTGACCAGGAGGCCAAGAGCGACGCCCTCGCGCAGCGGCGCGAGGCCGAGGAGGCGGCTGCCCGCCGGGAGAACGCGGAGGCGTCGGCGCGCCGCGAGGCGTCGGCCATCGAGGCTCACCGGTTAGTCGCATCGGCCCAGGCGCTCGTGCAGCAGGGGGCGGTCCTCGTAGCCGCGCTCGCAGGGGCGGAGGAGACTCGCTCTGGTTGCGAGCGTGACGCCGCCGCGGCCGGCGCGGCGGCCGAGACCACGGAGGTCGTGGCGCGAGCGGCCGGCACCCAGACGGAGGAGGCCCGCCGAAGCCTGCTCGCCGCGGTCGCGGCCACGAGTGAGGCCCGCAACCGCGTCCACCGGCTCGGGATAGAGCTCGAGCAGGATGGCTACCAGCGCACCCGCTTGACGTCCGAGCACGAGCGTCTCTCGGCTCATCTCGCCCAGGAGGCGAAGGGCGAGGAGGAGGAGGCCGCCAAGGAGGGTGCCGCAGCGGCGACCGCGGCGTCGTTGGAGCGCGAGCGGCAGGAGCTGCGAGGGCGGCAGGAGGCGCTCGCGGCAAGGGCGTCCGACCTGACGGCCAATCGCGACCGCGCCGGCCACGAACGGTGGCAGGCCCGCCACGAACGAGAAGGTCTCGGTCGCCTGCTCGCTGAGGCGCGCGCACTGCCGACCGCCCTCGCCCGCGCGCTCCCTGCCGAGAAGCTCCTCGGAACCGTGGCGGACTTCCTGGCCCCGGACTCGGACGTGGCGAAGCTCCTCGATAGCGCCTACGGCGACCTGCTCAACCTCCCGGTCTGCGCCGACGAGGAGAGCGCGGCGCTCCTCGTGGCGCAGGCGCCCAAGGTCGAGGGGAAACTCGCCGTAGTGATCGCCGACCGCTCGCTGCCCCAGTGGCCATCACCGCTGCTCGAGCAGGGCGGCGCAGCGCCGGAGAACATGGGATGGCTCTCCGCCGCACTCCCGCGCGCCGCGGTAGCCCGCGACCTTGCGCACGCGCGGGAGCTCGCCGTAACCGACCCCGATCTGGTCGTTCTGCTTCCGGGCGGCGGCCGGCGGCGAGGCACGTTCCTGGAGCTTCCCGGATCTCGCACCGTCGCTCCCGGCACCCTCGAACTGCGTATCCGCGAGCGCGACGTGCTCGCCGCGGAGCAGGCGGCCGCCGCCCGCGAGGAGGCCACCGTTGCGGCGCTCGAGCAGGTCCAGCGCGAGATCGCGGAGATCGCCCCGCGACTGGCCGAGCACGACGCCGCCGTGCAGGCGGCCGCAGAGGCACTGGCGGCAGCGTCGTCCGCGAGGTCGTCGCTCCACCGCGAGCGCGAGCGGCTCGAGCGCGAGCTCGAGGCGCTTGCCGCCGAGCTGACGCGCCTCGGCGACGAGAGCAACGCCTTGGCGGGCCGTCTCGTGGTGGCGCGCGAGGAGGTCGAGCGGCTCGGGAAGCGTTCCTCCGAGATGGAGGCCGAGGTGGATGCCCTCGCACGCGATGCCGACCGCGCGCGCGAGGCCGCGGCCTCGGCGCGAGCCCAGGCCGAGCGAGCGCGCGGCGCGGAGGCGGTAGCTATCGAGCGCGTCGCCGGGGCCCGGCGGGACGTCGAGCGCCACCGCGAGGAGCTGGCCGAACTCAGGCGGCGCGAGACGGCGGCTCGCGACGACGCCAAGGTGCAAGGCGAGCGCGCCGAGACGGCTGGCCGCGCGGCGGTTTCGGCACGCGTCGAGCTCGAGGAGCTGCTGGCGCATCGGACCGCCGCGCACAACGATGTCGAGCGGCTCACGGCCGAGGTCGGAGGTATCCGCGCGCGGGTGGAGACCGCCTCCGGCGAAGCCGAGCAGCGCCGGATCGGGCATCTCGCGGCCCGCGACGCGGCCCACGCTGCCCGCCTCGCCCTCGCCGAGACCAACGGGGCACGCGAGAAACTCGAGGAGACCATAGCCCTGACGCTGGCCGGCCAGGCCGAGCTGCCGTCGCCTCCGCCGGCCGAGGCAGTACCCGAGTTCGAGGCGCGCGAGCAGGCTCTCGCGGCCGAGCTCGAGGCGCTCGGCCCGGTGAACGAGCTCGCCGTCGCCGAGCGCGACGGACTCGAGCAGCGCCATGCATTTCTCAGGGAGCAACGCCGCGATCTCGAGAATTCGATGGAGTCGCTCAACGGCACGGTCAAGGAGCTCGACTCCACGTGCACCGAGAGGTTCCTCGCCACGCTCGCCGAGGTGAACGTCGCCTTCGATGCCGTCTTCCGGCAGCTCTTCGGCGGCGGCGAGGCGAGGGCCGAGCTTTCCGACCCCGAGGCCCCGCTCGAGAGCGGGATCGAGATCCGCGTTCGGCCGCCGGGCAAGCACACGCAGTCGGTGTTGCTGCTCTCCGGCGGCGAGAAGGCCCTCGCAGCGGTGGCGCTCCTGCTCGCCCTTTTCCGCATCCGCCCGGCGCCGTTCTGCCTGCTCGACGAGGTGGATGCCCCGCTCGACGACGCGAATGTCGAGCGCCTCGCGACCCTCCTGCGCGAGATGAGCGAGGGTACGCAGTTCCTGCTCATCACTCACAACCGCAGGACGATGGCCCATGCCGACGTGCTCTACGGCGTCACCATGGAGGAGTCGGGCGTCTCCCGCATCGTTTCGGTCCGCCTCGAGGAGTAGCCGTGGGCCGCACACGCCCCGCTCCCGCGGCCGCAAACCCGGGCGTTCGCCCGCTCGAAGCGCTCTCTTTCCTTGCTGCGATGGTGCTCGTCCTCGTCGTGCCGTTGATCTTCGACGGTGCCGCCTTCGACGCGTTCCGCGGTCCCAAACGCGATCTGGCCGCGGCCGCATGGGCCATGCTGGCCGCGGTGTTTGCCGTCACAAACCTGGGCGGTGCCGCGTGGCGAGACCGGTGGTGGCCCGCGTGGGGCGGGGTCGTGGCCGGCGGGCTCATGAGCGCCGTCCTCTGTCCGGAGCCCGCTCGCGCCCTCGCCAACCTCCTTCCGGTCGCGCTCGCGGCCCTCGGCTGGGGTGCGCTGCGCCAACTGTCCGAGGAGCGCCGCAGGTTCCTCGTCCGTCTCGTGGTCTGGGCGGGCTTCATCGAGGCATGCCTCGTGCTCCTGTTCCTGAGGCCCGAGTGGCAGCCGCGGGCCTTCTCGCTGCTGGACCTCGGCGGCCGCTACGGTTGGGTCGGAACGATTGGTAACCCCGGCGACGTGGCGACCTTCCTTGTGCTTCCGGCGCTGCTCGCGGCCGAACGTGCCCTGAGGTCGCACCACCGGAGGTTCGCCTGGGCGGGTGCTGCCGTGCTCATTGTCGGCGTGCTGCTCGGGACCCGCACGGTCACCGGGGCGCTCGCCCTGACCGCAGGCGCGCTGGTCCTCGCGTGGCGCGGCGTTCCACGTTCGAGACGTCTCCCGGTCATCGCAGTGGTGCTCATCGTTGCCGTCGGTGCGTTCGTCGCCACACCTCTCTCGCGGAGGGTCGCCGCTGCCGTCGGTGAGGCCCACGGTGGCCTCATCTGGCTCGGGAGCGCGCGAGGTGCAGCGTACGCGGCTGCCGGCTCGATGTTCGCCGCCCGGCCTGCGACCGGCGTCGGGTTCGGGTTGTTCGAGGCCAACTCGTTCCGGTTCCAGAGTCAGGACGCGCTCGCCGAGCGCGGGCGGGTGCTGGGCATGGTGACCGGCTTCGGTGAGGCCCATAACGACCCCCTCCAGTACGCCGCGGAGACCGGACTCCTGGGGCTGCTGCTCGCCGCGGCAGGGGTGGTCCTCGCGGTACGACGCCGAAGAACTGCGCCCTTGGCAAAGTCGGTCGACCTGGTGCCGATCGCCACCGCCGCGCTCGTCCTGGCGCTCACGCAGTTCCCGCTCCACCTCGCCGCCATTGCGGCCCAGTGGGTTGTGCTGGCGGCTCTCGCGGCCCCGCCCTTGCCGGCACCGCCGGTCCTCTCCGGCTGGCCTGGGCGTCTGCGCCTGCTCGCGATCGGGCTCCTGATCGGAGCCGCCATCACGGTAACGTGGGAGCGATACCGTGCCGCTGCCGCAATGCAGCAGGCCAGGGTCCTGGTCGACACGCTGCGAACCGCGCCGTTGCGCCCGGCCGCAAAGGCCGAACTGGCGCGAGCCGCACTGGCCAACCTTCGGCCCAGAGTGTTTTGGCTTGCGGGCTCCTGGGAGGCCGCGGTGACGCTCGGGAACGTCGCTGCGGCAGCCGGCGAGACGGGCGTTGCGCTCGACAGCTTCGGCCGCGCGCTCGCGCTCGCCGACCGGCCCGAGGTGCGGTTCGACGTCGGCATGACGCTACTGATGGCCGGCGACAGAGAGGAAGGAATGGGCCAGCTCGTCAGGGCGGTCCAGCTCAACCCGGCAGTCTTCCGGGAGATCAAGGACCCGGCCCTGTCGCGCGAGCTGCGCGGTCGGCTCGACGCCTCAGGCTACGGTGCGAAGCATTCGTGGATGTTCAAGGACACCCCCGCCGAACAACCGTGACCGGGGTCCGAAGCAACGAGCAGAAGAGCGGAGGGGCTGAGGAGCAGAGGAGCAAAGACCGTTCGGTGGTTCCAAGGTCCGAACGTTCGAGTGTTCACACTCTCCGGGCCCAACAATGGCTGCTGAACCTGCGAACCTGCGAACGTGCGAACAGTCGTCTCTCCTTTGCCCCTCTGCTGCCGGACATCGACGATCCTGTATTCTGGCGTCCATGCAGCTCGACCGGTGAACCGTGGGCCAGCTCTTCGCCCTCCTGACCGCGGTGATCTGGGCAATCGCCGTGATCCTCCTGAAGAGATCCGGGGAGACAGTGCCCCCGTTCTCGCTCAACCTCTTCCGCGTCGTCGTCTCGACCGCGCTCCTGGTGCCCACGGTGGCCGTGGCCGGCCAGGCCAGTTGGAGTCAGGGCTCCCTGCGAGACGTCTTGATCCTCTTCGCGAGCGGGATCATCGCCATCGCCACCTCGGACACCCTTTTCCACATGAGCCTCAACGCCGTCGGCGCGGGGATCTCCGCGATCATCGACAGCCTCTACGCACCTCTCACGGTGCTGCTCGCCACCGTGCTGCTCGGCGAACATCTCTCGGCGCGGCAGCTCCTCGGGATGGCGCTCGTCATCACCGGAGTCCTCGTCGCCGCCCAGCATGAGGCTCCCCACGGCGTCACTCCGCGGCAGCTTGTCCTGGGCGTAGTGTGGGGCGTCCTCGCGATGATCGCCCTGGCGCTCGGGATCGTGATCGCCAAGCCCGTCCTCGACCATTCCCCCGTGCTGTGGGCGACGATCGTCCGCCAGATCGGCTGCCTCGGCGTGATGCTCCCGATCGCGCTGCTCTCGCCGCGCCGCCGCGAGATCTTCCATGTCTTCCGGCCGTCGCGAGGCTGGCGGTTCTCGCTGCCAGGCGCCATCCTCGGGTCGTACCTCGCGCTCATTTTCTGGATCGCCGGGATGAAGTACACCAAGGTCGGGATCGCCGCGATTCTCAACCAGTCGAGCACGATCTACGTCCTCGTCCTGGCCGCGATCTTCCTGAAGGAGCCGTTCACGCGGAGGAAGATGCTGGCATCGGTCATCGCCATCGCCGGCATCCTCCTCGTCACCCTCTAGTGGCGCCGCCGATAGCGGACCATCTGCGTTGTCGGCCTTCGGCGGTTCGGATCCTCACATAGCCTCCGGCTATGCTCCGGTCCGACCGCCTCGTCCTCCTAGCATCTGGCCCACTCTCGGCGGCGCGGCTCCACGCACGCTGCCACCGCCCTGCACAGGCTGAGTCGTGGCTTCACTGAGCAGGCACCCACGACAAATGCTGGAGCTTCTCGATCTCCATGAACGGCGCTGCGCCACAGTCCTAGGTGGGACCTCACAGCACGGCGTGTAGCCGCGCCGCCGCCGTTGGGCCTATGGCAAGGCGCGCGAGCCGGTCGCACCGGAGCGTACCCGGAGGTACGTGAGGACAGGCGAGACGCGGCTTTGCCGCGGCTCGCGGGGGGAACGGGGGGTCAAGAGCGGCCGGGCGGGCGGTGGAGCGGCCGCGGGACCCCCCGCCCGGATAGCTCCGGCGAGCGCAACGCAGCCAGAGGTCCGACGCCGGCGGCGCCCCTACTTGTGCGCGAGAGGTCGAAGCATGAAGAGCTCGACGGTGGGGCGGCGGGGGCCGGGGGTGGCGAGGGGGTATCCGATGGCCCCCTGCACCAGCGTGCCCCACGGGCCTGGCGCGGTCAGGCCGAACGAGAACCCCGAGAGCGGCTGTGCACGGTACTGCCCGGTGATGTCGTGCACCCAGCCGGCGTCCACGCCGGCCTCGGCCCGGATCGTCGGCGAGAGAGGCAGCGCGAGCGACGCCCGCACCACCCCGAGGCGCTCCGGGAGCACCCGATCCGAGGCGATGCCGCGGATGCGCAGGTCTCCGAAGCGCGACGGCGCCGGCGCCGAGAACCGGTCGAGGTCGTGGCCCGTCCAGGCCTCAGCGTCGAGGTGCAGCTTGGCCAGCAGGAACACCGCCTTCTCATAGACCACCAGCAGACGGTCGCGCTGCCAGCTCTTCTGCGGCGTCTCGCTCCCGTCGAGCCCCCAGGCGCGCCAGTTGGCGCGCCACCCGGCCTCGCCCATCAGGCTCGCCGTGACCGGGCCAAGGGCCGCCTCGCCCTGCAGCCGCACGGTCGGTTCGAACGTCCCCAAGGGCAGAACGAAGTTGGAAGCCGTGGCGTCGTCGCGGGAGAAGTCCAGCCGGTTGAAGCCCACGTCGAGGAGCGCGCGGACGACACCCACGGAGGCGGCGATCCCGGCCCCGATGCTCTGGCGCATCGCCTTCACCGCCTGCCCCTTCTGCTCGACCCCTCCGAGGTAGAGGCTGTTGGAGAAGGGCAGCAGCTGCACGAACGCGCGCAGCGAGAGGTCCGCATCGCCGCGACGCGTCGAGAAGGCGGCGTCGTTGATCACGCCGGCGACAAGGAGGCGGAGTTGGTCGCCGCGATGGCGAAAGTCGAAGTCCTGAATCTGTATGCCGCCGTACGGCACCGGGATCGAGAAACCCGGGTCGTATGCCGCGCCCGCGATGAGGAACCGCTGCGAGCGGCCCGTCGTCCCACCGGGGATCCTCCCGCCCCGCCCGTCGGGGACCAGAGGGACGACACCGGCAAGACCGTCCCGGAACATGCGGTGGTCGCGCGCATAGGCGGCCGCGCGGTCGGGTGCGAAGCCGGGCGCGTCGATCACGAGGCCGGAGAGTTCGAGCTCGCGATGGACGGTCGCCGAGCCTCCGAACACCGAGAGCAGGTCGTCGGCCACGACATTCGAGGGCAGCCACAGCGTTTCGCCACCGAGCTCGACCGCCCGGTAGGAAGTGACCGAACGAGTCGCCCTCACCTCGTCCGGGAGGCCCTCTGCAACCTCGTCCAGCTCCACGAGACCGAATGCAGCCGCGTCGATGTATGCGGTGCCGTGACGCGCGGGGCCGCCAGGGCGCTCATCTGCGAAGGTCAGCGCGTAGCAGCGCCGTCCCTGCCGCTGCTCCACGCCGACAAGCTCGTACCGGTACGAGGACTGCAACCGCAGCGTGAGAGGCGGCACCGGTGCGCGCTGAGGCTCGAGAAGCGGCAGGTCCGGCAAGTTGTCCGGGTCCCAGCTCACCCCGTCCACCCAGGCGCGGGTGATCTCCCAGTCCGTGCCGACGGCGTGCTCCCAGAACGCCGGCCCCGCGAGCGCGACCTCGAAGCTGCGTGAGAGCTCCGCCACCCACACCCGGACCAGCAGCCGCTGCTCGCCGCTCCACCGCGGGGCTACTCGTTCCTGGCGCGCCGCGGCACGCTGGTGGCGCGCCAGCACCTCGGCGGCCGACGGCAACCGCTCGCCGCTTACCGCGACGTTCTCGAACGCCGCGCCCGCCTCGGCAGGCCTCGCGGCCACGAGCACGCCTCCGTCGGGGAGCGGCGGCAACGCACACGTCGCGCCTGCAGCGCTCTTCTTCAGCGCCACGGCGCGCCTGCCGTCGGCGAGCAGCGTCGCACCGCCGTACCACGGGCCCGGAAGCACGACGGCTCCGCCGGGAAACCCGGCCGGGAGCCCGACGACGGTCGCGAGGTCGGCCGGCCGCATCGCCGTCGCAAGCTCGCGGGTTCCGGCTCTGGCGGCCTGCGGCTCCGGGAGCAGCCCGCCCAGCTCCCCCACCCACGCAGGGTCGGGGTGGCCGATGAGCACGGACGCCGCGCCGGCCGCGAGCGCCGCGACCGCGGCTTCGGGGTCCCCGACGGCAACGACTACGGGCATCCCGCCAAGCCGGCCCTGCAGCTCGGACAGCGCCCCTGGTTGCGGCGGGGGCTCGGGCGCAAAACCGTCGACGTACGGCAGGACCGAGGCGGGCGGCGGCACCGGCCCGACCGCGACCACCGGAACCCGCCGAGCCGCCAACGCAACCGCGGCTTCGAGCCAGCCCTGGCCGGGCTCAGCCGGCGACGCCGGCAGGAGCAAGAGGTAGCCTTCGGCTCCCTGCGCGGGCAACGGCTCGTCGGCACGGACCACCTGCCACCCGGAGGGCCCCCGGCGAGGATCGGCGATGACCGGGGAGAGCGCCGGTGCAGCCGCGAGGAGAAGGCTGGCTAGGAGCATGCTGCGTCCTTATAGCACCCATTGGGAACGGTTCGACCGGTTTACACCGGACGGAATCCGTGAGGATTGATCCCATCCCGGAGAGTGGATGGGACCCTGAGGGTCATGAGGCTGCGGGTGCATGGGCGGACGGCAGCCGCACACCCGCAATCAGTGCGGTCCGAGAGGGGTCTTCTCGCCCGCCGTGATCGCAAAGGGAACGGTGTTCTCCGGCGGCGTGATCGGGCACTGTCCGGCGATGCCGTAGGCGCAGTCGGGGTTATACCCGCGGTTGAAGTCGAGGCTCACGACCCCGCCCGGCATCCTCTCGACCTCCAGGTAGCGCCCGGCGCCGTACGTTTCGGTGCCGGCGCCGGCGTCGCGAAACGGTAGGAACAGAGCGTCCGGGTAGCGGTCGCGGATGTCGTCGAGCTGGAAGACGGTGAGCGCCGCCGTACCACCCGGGAGGCGGATGCGCACCCGGCCCACGCGGTGTGCGGGGCGCTGCTCCCCGTTGCTCGCGGCAATCCGAAGCGCTTCCGGCGGGACGATCGGCTCGATCATGGCTCGAAACCTGTACGCGGGGTCGAACGGATAGAAGCGCAGGCCCCTGAAGCGGCTCGCCTCCGATGGAGGAAGCGCGGCTTTCACGGCCTCCTCGCGTTCCTGCCGGTACTTCCGCTCGGGCGCCGGGAGCGGGACCCGGCACGACGAGAGGGCCAACACGCCAGCGGCGGTCGTGAGGGCAGACAGACAAACAAACAAGCAGGTAAGGAGCGGGCCGCGAGTTCGACGCAAGACCGTGGAACCCTAGAAAATCACGTGCTGGATGTAGAAGTTCTCCGGCGTCACCTTGCCGCTGACGAACTCGGCGGCGTCGGCGGCCGAAATCCGGAACACGCCGGCCTCTTTCCCCGATTCGTTGAGCATCTGGAGCTCGACCCGCTCGGGCGCCCGCTGGGGAGCCTTCTGGACGAGAAGCTGGTACGTCGCAGCCACAGCTTGAAGAGCCTTGAGCGTCTCCGGCTGGCCGTTCACCTGGATCTCGATGAACAGGTAGGCCGGTTGGGTCCCCTCGCTGGTCCGGTAGAGGTAGAGGTGGTAGCTCTCGAGTCCCTGCTGGAATGCCTGGTCCACCTGCGCATCCCGGAAGTGCCCCTCGCGGAACATCACCCCGGGGGTCGGAGTGGGCCTGGCGGCCACGCCTTCCTTGGCGGCTACCCCGAGCTTGATGTGGCCAAGGCTCGAGACCGCTGCGGTCGGCGTGGGCGTGGGCACAGGCTTCTTGAAGTCCACCCATTCCAGCAACTGGGCGTCACCGAGCCCTTGACCGTTCACTTTCTCCGTGGCCTCCATGTCGATCTGCGAAACCGGGATCGACCTCCAGGTCCCTGTCTTGGTGATGAACACCGCGTTGGGACCCTTCACCTGGTACTTCTCCTTTGCGATCACGCGGTCGCCGTTGCGGAGTATCAAAATGTACACAGCGAACGCCTGCTGGGCCGCCAGCATGAGAACGACACCGAAGAGCACCGCCCTCTTCACTTTGAGAACCTCCCTGCCTCGGCTAGTATAGCCCCTGTCTTGAGGGAGCGATGATGCTGATTGTCATGACGGCGGGGGCCACCCCGCAGCAGCTTGAGCAGGTCATTGAGCGGATCGCGGCGCTTGGGCTGAAGGCCCACGCCATTCCCGGTGCCCAGCGGGTCGCGATAGGAATTACGGGCAACCAGGGCTCGGTCGAGCCTGCCCTTTTCGAGAATCTGCCCGGCGTACTCGAGGTCATCCCGGTATCGCATCCGTACAAGCTCGTGAGCCGCGAAGCCAAGTCGGAAAACAGCGTCGTGACGGTACGTGGTGTTCCGGTCGGCGGCGACAACTTCGCCGTTTTCGCCGGGCCGTGTTCCGTGGAGACGCCGGAGCAGACACTCACCATCGCGCGGGCCGTGCGCAGCGCAGGCGCACAGATCCTGCGCGGCGGCGCCTTCAAGCCCCGCACCTCGCCGTATGCCTTCCAGGGACTCGGGGAACCTGGCCTCGTGATCCTCCGCGACGTCGGGCGCGAAGTCGGGATGCCGGTCGTCTCGGAGGCGCTGGACGAGCGCTCGCTCGAGCTCGTGACGGAGCACTGCGACATGATCCAGGTCGGCGCCCGCAACATGCAGAACTACTCGCTGCTCCGTCTCGTGGGTAAGACCCGCAAGCCGGTCCTCCTCAAACGCGGCATGGCTGCGACGGTCGAGGAACTCCTCATGGCCGCCGAATACGTGCTGGCAGAGGGAAACTACCAGGTTGTCCTCTGCGAGCGCGGAATCCGGACTTTTGCCGACCACACGCGCAACACCGTCGACCTCGCCGCGGTCGTGGCGGTCCAACGCCTCTCGCACCTCCCGATCATCGTCGATCCCTCGCACGGAACCGGCAGGCGCCACAAGGTGATCCCGATGGCCCGAGCGGCGGCGGCCGTGGGAGCCGACGGCCTCATGGTCGAGGTCCACCACGAGCCCTCTCAGGCGCTCTCGGACGCGGCGCAGGCGCTTCTCCCGGAGGAGCTCGCCCAGTTCATGCGCCAGCTCCCGGCCCTGCTCCCGCTTACCGGACGGCACCTGGCGCAGGCGCTCGAGTTGAGCGCCTGACAACCGATGGCTCCCGCACTCCTGCCGCTCGCTCTCTCGGCCGCACTCTCGTGGCTCGACCCTGCGACGGTGCAGCCGGGCCAGAAGGGGATCTGTGTCACCGAGTGGACCGGCGGGGAGCGGCGCGAAATCCCCGTGGTCGTGATGGGGGTGCTCGACGCCTCCGGCCCGGACCGCAAGGGCGTTCTCGTGCGCCTCGAAGATGAGCGGCTTGCAGGCACCGGCGTCGTCGCCGGAATGAGCGGGTCGCCGGTGTACCTGGACGGCAAGCTCCTCGGCGCCCTCGCTCTCGGGTGGGCGTGGGCGCGTGAGCCGCTCGGCATCGTGACGCCGTTCGCCACGATGCACGATATCTCCCTCGCCGGCCCCGCCGCGACGACGCAGGGGCCGACGCTGGCGCAACTGGCCTCCATCGCCGCCGGAACGACCGACCCGTGGGCGCTCCTGCCGCAGCTCCCGTCCAGGCGCGATCTCCCGCCGCAGCTGCTTGCCGTGTCGGGGCTGAGCGTACCAACGGGGTTTGCGGCCGACCTGCTGACGCGGATTGGATTGCAGCCGGTGCCGGCCGGGACCGCACACGATCTCGCGGGCGTCCCAGCGCCCGGGGATATGATGGCGGTCCAGCTCGTGTGGGGTGACGCGTCGCTCGCCGCGGGTGGGACGGTGACCGCCAGCGAAGGCGACCTGGTGTGGGCGTTCGGGCACCCGCTGTACGGGCTCGGCGAGGTGAAGCTCCCCGTGGCGCGCGCGCGGGTGCTGGCGATCCAGGGGTCCTACCAAAGCCCGTTCAAGGTGTTCGCGGTAGGCGAGCCGTTCGGAACGCTCGTCGCCGACCGGTCGGCCGGCGTGGTCGCGAAGGTCGGCGCAGCGCCCGACGGGACTTCCATGACGGTGCGGGTCCGCGATGTGATCGGCGACAAGACATGGCGATTTGCGATCGCCGAGATGCCGATCCTGCAGCCGCTGCTCGTCACCTTCCTCACGAACGCATGCCTCACCGCCCGCGGCGCAAGCGCCGGCGAGGCTTCGGTGCGATTGGCACTCACGATCCACACCGGCGACGGCCGGGAGATTGCGGTGCATCAGGCGCTGCGCGGACCGGACGCCCTTGCGCGCCTGTCGCTCTTCGCCGGGACCGTGGTGAGCTTCCTCGCCAACTCGCCGTTCCCTCACCCCGCGTTAAGCGGTGTCGAGCTCATCTTGGACCGTGACGAGGAGCCTCGCGGCGCTTCCATTTTGGAGGCCGTGCCTGCCCGGACGACGGTGAGGCCGGGCGATGAGCTCACCGTCGACGTACGCCTGCAGCAACAGGAGCGCCCGGTCGAGCACCGTCTTGTCACGATCCGGGTGCCGGCGGGCGCATCTGCAGGCCCACTCGAACTCATCGTCGCTGACGGCGAGAGCTGGAGCGACTACCGTCTGCGAGCGGAAGCGATCGTCCCGGCGGATTACTCGGACCAGATCGACCAGCTCCGGCGGCTCGGGAGCAGCACCGACCTCGTGGCCGCACTCGAGGCGCGCGAGCGAGGGGCGGCGCTGCCCGGGGTGTCGCAACCCGGCCTCCCCCCGTCCTGGTCCATCACGCTCGCCTCCGGGCTGGGGAGTCGGGCGCTGACCCGTCTGGCCACAGTGGTGCTCGCGACCGAACGCGTTGCCGGTTCCTACCCCCTCGAAGGGTCCGTGCGCGTGCAGCTCACCGTCCGCCCTGGACCGGAGGTGCCATGAGACGCTCCGTTGCCTTTCTTTTCGCCCTGGTTGCCTTCGGCTCAGCTTACGCGTCGCAAACAAGGTGGTTCGTGCTGGACACGCCACGTGCCCTTGCCGGTGCCACCGGCCACGGGGTCGTGATCTTCCCGGACGGTTCGCTGCGCCCGCTGGCCCCGCTCACGTCCGTGGCAACCTTCGACGAGCCGCTCGGCCTGGCCCTGGCGGTGGCGCCCGACGGGACCGCATTCGTCGGCACCGGCCACCCGGCCCGGATCTACCGCGTGCGCGAGGGCAAGAAGGAGCTCGTCGGCGAGGCGAAGGCGGACCAGATCACGGCGCTGCTGCTTGCCCCTGACGGAACCCTCTGGGCGTCCACCGCCGCCCCCGCGCTGCTGCTCCGTTCCACCGGAGGCAAAGGCCCTCTCGAGGAGGCGGCGCGGTTTCAAGACGGGAGCCTCTGGGACCTCGCGTGGTTCAGGGGCGGCCTGGTGGTGGCTGCGGGCAACCCCGGAAGGCTGATGCGTCTCACCGCCAAGGGGCTCGAACTCGCGGCGCCGATCCCCGACCGGCACGCTCGGTGCCTTGCCCCGAGCGGCGAAGTCCTGCTCGTCGGCACCTCGGGGAAGGGGCTGGTCATGCGCTGGACCGGCGATTCCCCGCCCGGTGTCGTCTACGACTCGAGCTTCACCGAGATTGCCGCCCTCGCCGTCGCGCCGGGCGGCGTCACCTACGCGGCGGCATTGACCGGCGAGCCGTCCCTCAGCAAACCGCCGGCAAAGGAGGACGGCGACGCCACGGTGACGGTGTCCGTGACCGAGAGCCCGAGCACGACCCCCCAGACGACGAAGGGCCCCGCAACCTCCGAGATCGTACGCATCCTGCCTCAGGGGGCTGCGACAATGGTCCACCGCTTCACCAAACAGATCGCCGACACGCTCGCGTGGGGCAATTCAGGGCTGATCGTCGGCACCGGCCTCGAAGGCGAGTTGTGGCAACTCGTCGACGGCGCGGCCGCGATGCTCGACACTGTCGATGCCGCGCAGGTCGTCCGCGTGGCGGCGGGCGGCGACTGGGTGCTGACTCAGACCCCAACCAAGCTGCTCCACCGCTCCGGAAAGATCCATGGCACTTTTGCTTCCCCGCCCCTCGACGCCGGCCAGCCGGCGCAGTGGGGGGATTCCACTCTCGTCGGCGAGCTGGCCCCATCCGGCGGGTGCACGCTTCGGTTTCGTTCGGGCGCAACCGCCACACCCGACGAGACATGGAGCGCCTGGTCCGCACCGATCGCGTGCCCGGGAGGTCAGGTGACATCGCCCCCCGCCCGCTACCTCCAGTGGCAGGTGGAACTCGAACCGGCGGCGGGGACCCCGTCGCCCCGCGTAGGCCGCGTTGAGGTCGCGTACCGCCAGATCAACCTGCCGCCGGATATCAAGGATCTCACTATTCACGACCCTGGAGAGGTCTTCCTCAAGGGGCCGCCGCCGTCCGACCGAATCGTCGAGGTCCAACACCCCGACCTGTCCGGCATCTTCACAACCCTAGACGACGACGCGAAGGAAGCCCAGGACCGGCTCGGCAAGAAGTACTACCGCATCGGGTACCAGACCGTGTCGTGGAAAGCCGAGGACCCCAACGGCGACCCCCTGCGGTTCAACGTCGAGATCCAAAAGGCCGGGAGCCCTGCATGGTGGAAGGTGCGCGAGAACCTCGAAACCACCTCGCTGGCTCTCGATACTCAGGCGTTGGCCGACGGCATGTACCGCTTCCGCCTCACTGCCACCGACGCACCGGCAAACCCCGTCGAACCCGGCACGGCGCAAGCGCTCTCGAGTTGGTTCGTCGTTGACAACACGCCGCCGACAGTCACGGTCGTCCGCAAGGGCAACGTCTGGCTCGTCACGGTGGACGACTCGCTTTCGCCGATCGCCCGTGTGGAGTGGAACCGCGATGCCGACACATGGCACGCCCTGACACCCGACGACGGCCTGCTCGACAGGAAGCATGAGACGTTCCGCATCCCCGCCCAAGCAGGCACACACGTGGTCGCAGTGCGCGCCGTGGACGAGCATCACAACCGCGCCATCGCCGCGGTGGAGGAGCAGCCGTGACCGACCAACCGATCACAGCGGTCTACCCCGGCAGTTTCGATCCGTTCCATCTCGGCCACCTCGACATCGTGCGCCGGGCGGTCACCATCTTCCCGCGGGTCGTCGTCGGGGTCCTCCGCAACGCCGACAAGACGCCGCTGCTGCCGGCGGAGCGACGGGTGGAACTGATACGCGAAACGCTCGACGGGATGCCCGGCGTCGAGGTGACGGCGTTCTCGGGCCTGCTGGTCGACTTCATGCGCGAGAGCCGGGCACGGGTGATCCTGCGCGGCATGCGGGCTGTTTCCGACTTCGAGTACGAATTCCAGATCGCCCTCATGAACCGGAGGCTCTGGAACCCCGCCGAGACCGTTTTCCTTACCCCCACCGAGGAGTTCACCTACCTCTCGGGGCGGATCGTGCGCGAGATCTGGCATCTCGGCGGCGACGTCTCGGGGCTTGTGCCGGAGCCCGTTCGCCGCGCCCTCGAGGAGCTGCGGATGGAGTCGTTGAGGAACCCCGCCGAAGCGTGATCGGAGCACCTGTCCCGCACCGCGGCTAGGTGCGGACACCTGGAGTGGAGGGTCGAAGCGCTTGTTCACGAACCGACGAACTCTGGTCGCCTCCCTCGCAGTGTTTGCCGCAACGGGGAGCCTCGCCGCCGTGAACCTGCCGGGAGAGAAGGAAAGGTGGCGCACCGCCGAGGCGGGCGGGTTCACAATCTACTCGAACGCATCGGAAGGGGAGATTGTGCGGCTCGAGGCGAACCTCCAACACATGCGCGACGCGCTCGGTTCGATCTTCCAGATCAACACCCGGTCTCCTCGCCCGATCCGGGTTTTTCTCTTCGATGACACCAAGTCCTTCGCTCCGTTTCGAGACTCTCTCATGGGGCGGAAAGCCAAGATGGTCGCAGGAGCATTCCTGCACGGTCGCGATGCGGAGTACATCCTCCTGGATGCCCAGCATCACGAGGCATCTGAGAACATCGCCTACCACGAGCTCACGCATCTGTTCATCGAAAGTACCACGCCGGACGTCCCGTTATGGTTCAACGAAGGGCTTGCCGTGTTCCTCTCGACATTCGAGGTCGTCGGCACCAAGGTGAAGATCGGTCGCCCCGACCTAGCCAACATCCAACTCTTGCGCGAGCACGGCCGCATGCCGCTGGGACGCCTGCTCTCCGTCACCCCCGACGCAAAGGAGTACACCGAAGAGGGACATGCCGGGGTCTTCTACGCCGAGTCGTGGGCTTTCGTGCACTACTTGCTCATGGGCGCCCCGCAGCGAAAAGGTCAGCTCACCGCCTATCTCGCCGCCGTGAAGCAGGGGCACTCTCCCGAAGAGGCCTTTCGCTCGGCTTTTCAGTGCGACTTCGCGACTTTGGAGAACGAGCTTGGCAGCTACCTGCAGCGCGAGGGTCTGCAGTACAGAATCGTCGACCTGAGCGCCCTCCCGGCCGCCGCGACGCCGAAGCCGATCCCGGTCCCCCGCGACGAGATCCTGTTCGAACTCGGAGATCTCCTCTCGCAGTGCAACGCCTGCGATTTGGCCGATGCCCGAACGTTCCTGGACGAAGCGTTGAAGGTCAATCCTTCGAATGGGCAGGCCACGCTGCTGCTCGAGCAGCTCTCGCGGGGGCCGACGCCGGATTTGGCGCTCGAGCCGCAACCCCCACGACCCGGGGAACCGAGCCGGATCCGTGTCCGGGAGCCGCAGCCGGATCCGACCCTCGAGGACCTGATTGCCGCCGAGGGAATCGTCGGCGAACTGACCGGAACCCCCACTCCGCCGGACGAGCAGTTCCGCGCCAGGCTCGCACGAGCCCGCGAACTCTTCCAGGCGGTGCTGGCCCGGAACCCAAACTCGACACGGGCTTGCAACGGCCTGGCGAGAACCTACCGGTTTCAGATTGAAGACACGGATGCCGCCATCGCGACGTTCGAGAGAAGTCTCACCATCAACCCCGGTCAGGCGGGTGTCCTCGCGGAGATGATCGACCTCTGCGTCCGAAGGGGACGGCGACCAAAGGCGGACGAGATCATGGATCGCTACGTCAAGACGAACCCCAACCCGGAGGTACGCCGCCAGTGCGAGGACATCCTTGCCCTTGGGGACGCCAATGAAGGGGCTCGCCTCGTGCGCGAAGGAAGAGCTGAGGACGGCCTGGCACTCATCGAACGCGCGATCGCGGGCACCTCGAATCCGACGATTCAGGATCAGCTCAGGGACAGCCTCGCGATGCTCAAAGCCGATCTCGACCGCCACAGGCAGGTGGACCTGTTCAACCAGGCAGCTGCGAAAGCTCGGGAAGGAGACCTCGTCGGCGCGTACAAAATCGTTGATGCGTTGCTGTTGACTGCCACCGACCACGAGGTCATCGAGCGCGCCAAGAGCCTCCGGGAGAAGCTCAGGCCCTTCTTGATCAACCCGGAGAAGAAACCCTAGAGCCACTCGACGCCACCGAGTTGCGGCTCGGCCGTGGGCACACGCCCGGTGCCTCAACGCCCCTGCCGAGCTGACCCGGGGCCCACGGGACAGCTCCGGCTGCACATCACCCCTGGGGAAGACGGGGGTCGATGTCGGTGGTTTCCTCGACGGTTTTCAGATCGACGACGACCGCGATCCACGTCGTGCGGTACCCTGGAGCGGTGAGCTTGACGTAGTGCCAGCCCGGTCGCGAGAGAGCACCTTGTGTCATGGCGAGCATGATCGGAGTTGTCGGCTCGACCGATCAGCACCCCATCGACCGTTACCAGCGCATTCTCGGGCGTGAGCTTGAACTCGGCAGCACACCGGCTGTAGAAGATCGCCACGACCTGCGGCACCGTCACGGCCGCCCCTGTGGCAAGCGTGCCCGGCGGCTCCGGCGCGCTTGCAGTGACCGGCCCGGCTTGGCTGGGAGGCTCCGTCGGCTGCGGCGACGGAATGGGTCTCGATGCCGCCTTACGAGCGCGCCCGCTCTGTGGACCGGCGTGGCCGCCGCGAGCGGTGGGGGGGGGGTCAAAGCGGCGAGCGAATCCGGCACCGCTCGTCCTCCGCCGTACCGAACCGCCACGGCACCCACTGCTGCCAGGACGCGGAGCGCCGCGAGCCTTGCCGGCACGACGAGCCTGGCGCGCCTCCACGTGGGCATTGGTCCCGTCGAGATCGTGAGGCCGTGCTGCGCGGTCGTGACCGGGTCGCTGAAGGCGACGCTTGCCACCACGGCGCGGGCGCCGGCCGCGAAAGATGCCTCGTCGGGAATGCGCCTCTCGGGTGCCTTTTCCAAGTACCGGCGCAGGAAGGCGGTCACTTTCTCGCCAAGTGCGGTCGAGACCGGGGGGTTGGCGAGAGGATCCTCAAGGAGGATCTGATAGATCAACGTTGTGACGATGTTGGCCGGGTTGCCCACAACCGTGACGGTGCGGTTGAGGTCGGCCTTCTCGCCGACGGCCTTGGCGACCCCAAAATCGGCGACCTTAACCCGACCTCGTGACCATGACATTCCCGGGCTTGATGTCCCGGTGCACGACCCCGAGTGCGTGGGCTGCCCCAAGGGCATCCGCAACCTGCCCAGCTATTTCGAGCGCCTCCGGCGCCGACGGGAACTCACCCCGCAAGAGCCGTCCCCCAAGGGACTCCCCGGTCACAAGCTCCATCACGAGGTAGAGCGAGTTTCCGTCCCGCCCGGCGTCGTATGCGGTCACGACGTCGGGATGGCTGATGCGCGCCGCCACCCGTACCTCCCGAAGGAAGCGCGCCTGCAGCTCGGCATTTGATCTGGCGATCTCACTGCCGCGGGGAGCGATCACCTTGACCGCGACCTATCGGTCGAGAGCCGGATCGAGGGCGCTGAAGACCGCGCCCGAGCTCGCCGAACGCGGATTGCGCCCGACCGCGGCCGGCAATATCACTGTTCGGCGTCCCCCGAGGTGTCAGGCTCGGCCTCGACATCCTCAGGGATGGTGTCCTCCCCGGCATCGGCCTGAGCGAGCAGGGCATCGGCACGGTCTGCGTCCTCGGGGCCGACCAGCAGCAGCACCTCGGCCTCATCGACCTGTGGGAAGGGGTTCAGCACGACGTGCCTGTCCACAACCTCGGCGGCGATCCCGTGGTCCTCCAGGAGCCCCTGGGCGAGATGCGCCTCCTCGACCGTCGTGTACGACGCCACCTCGACCCACGCGGGACCCGGCTCTGGCGGGGTCTGGACAGAGGGATGCGGCGAATTCAAAAGACCGACACCGCACTCCGAGCAGCGGGTGAAACCGTCGCGGTACTCAGCACCACACTCCGGACACCACGGCATGGGTCACCCCCAGGGCGAGGTGACTAGAACTCGAACACCTCGCCGTCGAGAACGTCGGAGAGTTGGCGCATGATTCCACTGGTCACCGCCGCCGAAACACCCGCTACGATCGCGGCGCCTTTGGACCGACCGAGCAGGAAACCGAGGCCGGCTGCCACGCCGACGGAGAGCATCGGGTGACGACGGACCATGTCACGCCAGTCGATCTCGCCGGGAATCACCTTGTCGAGGAGGAGGTCGGCGTTCAGGCGCCGGCGGTGGGCCTCCGCCTCGTCCTCATCGTTCTGGAGCTCGTACGACTCCTCCTCCGGCTCCGGGAAGTCGTGGCCCTGCTCCTCGTCACGGGGTTTCTCGTTGTCCATTCGTCATGGCTCCCGACGGCGCACGAGGTAGCCGACGGCGAAACCGATCCCGAGGGCGATCAGGACCGACTTGCCGGGGTTGCGCCGGATGTAGTCCACCACGTCGTCACGAACCTCCTTGACGTCGACCTCCTGCACCTTCGCCTTGACCTTGGCATAGCCTTTCTTGACGTCGGCGCTGATCTTCTCGAAGTTCGCTTTGGCCTTCTCGTAGGCCTCCTCGGCCAACTCGCGCGACCGGCCGTAAAGCTCACCCGTCTTCTCGCGGGCGTTCTCCAGGGCGGCCCAGGCTTCAGTCAGGTATACCTTGGCCTTGCTGTAGGCATCGGATGAACGCGACCGGATCTTTCCGTACCCCTCGCCAATCGCTTCTTTGGCTTTCTCCATCGAGCCCTCGGCTCGCGCAATGGACTCCTTGGCCCCTTCGAGCACGTCGTGCACCGCGCCCTCCAGCTGATCGATCTTCTCGTCAACTCCCGACGCCTTCTTCGGTGTGGTCATGGGCACCTCCCAGTGATCCCTTGATGACACCAATTCTACGCCCCGACCAAAAGGGGTGCAAGAGAAGCGAGGTTAAGAAAATGAGACCGGAGCGCTTGCCGCACCCCTCTCGCACGGGTATGGTAGAAGGCCCAGATGGTTTCTTTCACCTTCCTCGGCGCGACGGGAACGGTCACGGGTTCGCGCTACCTCCTCGAGGCTCACGGCTCGCGGATCCTGATCGACGCCGGCCTCTTCCAGGGAAAGAAGGAGCTCCGCCTCCGAAACTGGGCCCCGTTCCCCGTACCGCCAGACTCCCTCACCGCCGTCATCCTAACCCACGCGCACATCGACCACTCCGGTTTCCTCCCGCGCCTCGTCCGACAGGGTTTCGGTGGCCCCACCTACGTCACACCCCCGACATCCCGGCTGCTCCAGGCCGTCCTTCCCGACGCCGCTCACCTCCAGGAAGAAGAGGCGCGGTTCGCCACGAAGGTCGGTTCATCGAGGCACGTGCCCGCGTTGCCGCTGTTCACCGTGCGCGACGCACAACAGGCCCTCGGCACTCTCAGAGGCGTGCCTTTCGGGCAACGGACCACCCTCCGGCCCGGCATCGAGTTCTCCTATCACCGCCAGGGGCACATCCTCGGCGCCGCCGCGGTGGAGCTCCGAATCAAGGTCGCCGGTGGGGACCATCTTACGATCTACTTTTCGGGTGATGTCGGCCGTTACGGTGTCCCGATCCTCAAGGACCCGGAGCCGTACCCCGGATCCTCAATCCTCGTCGTCGAGAGCACGTACGGCGACCGCCTCCACGACCCCGTCGACCCCCGCGAGCAGCTCGCCGACGTCATCAACGACGCCGCGAACCGAAAGGGCATCATCCTGGTGCCGGCGTTTGCGATCGATCGCACACAGGAGCTGTTGTACCTGCTGCGTGAGCTCATCGAGGACGAGGCGATTCCGCCGCTCCCGATATTCCTCGACTCCCCGATGGGGCGCGAAGCAACCGCGGCTTATCGAGCGTGCGCCCAGGAGCACGACGCCGAAATGCGAGAGCTCGTGCGTTCAGGGGTGGACCCGCTGGCGCCCTCCACCCTCGAGATCATCGGGCAAGTGGACGAGTCCAAGAGGCTGAACGCGGTCTCGGGGCCGGTGATCATCATCTCGGCATCCGGAATGGCGACCGGGGGCCGCGTCCTCCACCACCTCCGCCACCGCCTGCCCGACCCTAGCACAACCGTCGTATTCGTGGGCTTCCAGGCCGAGGGCACTCGTGGGCGCCGGATCCTCGACGGGGAGCCGGAGGTCAAGATCTTCGGCCAGATGGTCCCGGTAGCCGCACAGGTTCGCAGCATCCCCTCCCTCTCGGCCCATGCCGATGCCGACGAGCTCACGATCTGGGCAGGGGCGCCCGCAACCACGCCGTCCATCGTCTTCGTAACGCATGGCGAGCCGGCGGCAAGCCAGGCCCTGGCCGACCGCTTGGCAACACGGTTCGGGTGGCGGTGCGTCATCCCTTCTCTCGAAGAGACGGTGACGCTGTGAGCAGACCACTCGTCGCATTCGGCCGCTTCGTCACCGAGCTTGTCCGCGCTCAGTACAGGGACCAGCTCATGCTGCGCGCCGGAGCGCTCGCTTACACCACCCTGCTGTCGATCGTCCCCCTGCTCACGGTGGCGCTCGTCACGGTAGGCCGTGTGCAGCCCGAGCGCGCCGCCGTCGTCGTACGCGCAATCGCGATGGTGCTTCCCTTCTCGCCGATGCGGGTTCAAGCGATCCTCGCCGCCTTCGCCCATCGGACCGCGGCGCTCGGCTGGCTGGCCATCGTGATCTCCGTCTTCGTGACATTCAACGCGTTTTGGCAGATAGAGGAGGTCATCAACGCGATCTGGGGATTCCCGAGGCGACGACGCTGGGAGGTCCGCCTGGTTTCGATAGGAACCCTGCTGGTGACCGGCCCCTTGTTGCTCACGGCACTGTTCTCGGCTCTCTACTGGCTCTCATCGCGGTCCTGGTATCCCCTCGTGGCGCCGCTCACTCGGCCCCTCCCCGCGCTGCTCGCCGCGATGGTGCTCACGGCGCTCTACCGGTGGGTCCCCCATACCAAGGTGAGCTGGCGCGCCGCCTTTACTGGTGCTGGCGTCGGTGCCCTCTCGCTCACGCTCCTCCACCTTGCCTTTCAGACCTACGTCGGGCTGGCCTCCGACCTCAACGTGATCTACGGCTCGCTCGCAATGCTGCTTTTCTTCCTGTTGTCGATCTTCCTGCTCTGGTTCGCGATTCTGCTGGGGGCCGAAGCGTCATGGGTCGTCGGGCATGCCTTACCTGTGCCGCAAAGCGAAGGGAGCCGGCGTCTGCTGAACGTACTCGTCGCGATCGACCGGCAGGGGAGCCTCTCCACCGACGCGATCGTACGTCTCCTGGGCCATTCCGGAAACGACCTGCTGGCCCGTCTCGCGGCGGCCCCCGCGATCCTGACCGGAGGTTCCGCGGGATGGCGCCTGGCCCGCGCGCCGGAATCGATCACCGTCATCGAGGTTCGCGAGCGCGTCGGCGTCCCTTCCTCGCCCCCGGAAGACGATGGCGCCGAAACGCTGACTCTGGCGGGTTTCATCAAGCAGTCCAACAGCGGAGAGGCTGCGGCGGTCGCGCCCGGCGTCTACCAGAAGGTCGTCTAGGAGCCTGTCCGATTAGTCGGGTGCGGTCGCGTTACGAGTGCCCGATCGTGCGGACGAAGAAGTTACCGGTGCCCTCGCTGTTACCCGGACTCGCAGAGCCGCCGCCCTCGCCCGGTTTCCGGCCCGTGTACTCCGAGAAGAGTCCGATCGACAGCACCCGGTTGACGTCGGTGAAGCCGGCGGCGTCGAGCGCATCGAGGATCAAGGCGGGGGGCACGCAGTTCTCGATAGTGTCCCAGAAGTAGCGCATTAGGAGTTCCGCCTCGGCGTTGCGGGTGCGGAGCCTCGTCAAGGTCGGGACGACACGCCTCAGGTAGAAACGGATGATTCCGGCTCCCGCCTTGTTCGCTGGCCGCGTGAGCTCGAGCACGCACACCGTTCCCCCGGGCTTGAGCACGCGGAAGAACTCCTTGAACGCGGACGTCAGGTCACCCAGGTGCCGAAGCGCATACCCCATGCTCAGGAAGTCGAAGCCGCCCTCACGGATCGGGAGTTGCTCGCCCAGGCCGAGGACCCCGGCGACGCCGAGCTGCCGGCGGGCCTCCAGCAGCATCCCGAGACTGGGGTCGAGGCCGATGACCTGCCTCTCACCGGCGAGTCCGGCCGCTTCGCGGGCCACAAGTCCCGTTCCGATCGCCACGTCGAGCACCGTCATTCCGTGGCTCAGCCCCGCTCGCTGCAACGCCTCGCGCCGGTACCGGCGCCCCCAGCCCAGCGCCATTGGTCCCTCGATCCGGTCGTAGTCGCGCGCGGCCGAGTCGAAGAGCCGGCGGACGAACCGCGGCCTCTCGTCATCGTTGTCGTAGTAACGACCGAGGGTCGGATGCGGCGGCAATGCGACCCCAGATGCCGGTTGTTGTCCGTCTTCCATCGTGGAATTCTACCAGCGCCCCCAAATGGGATACCGAGTGATACTAAATTGCCTTCAAAGGTATCTGTGTGATCCAAGGGAAGCCGGTTGTGCGTTGGACGCGAGGTGGGTCGGCTTCCAAGGCGGCGAGGCCGGTCACGAGCTGGCCTTCGACAGCGTCCATCGTGTCGAAGACCAGGTTGGCGGAGGATTGCTCGCGGAGGAGATCCCAGACGTGTTCGGTGGGGTTGAGCTCAGGGCTATACGGCGGGAGTGCGGCAAGGCGCATGTTTTCGGGGACGACGACATCGTGGGCTGTGTGCCAGCGGGCGCCCAGCAGCGTCGTGGGTCGTTGATCCGACCGAAACGGGCTTCGTCCTCGAACATCAGTCGAACGGATCGGCCGATTCTGGCTTGACGGTCTATTTCGTGCGCGATGACCTCGGGGAGTTTCTTTTGAACGCCTCCTGAGCGCTGGGATCTCCCTTGGGATGTCGAGGACGGGGTGCGATCTTGCGCCAGCCGTGCCGCGCCAGCATGCGATACACCGTGGACTTGGGCACCGTGTGACCGACCCGCTGCTCGTAGGCAGCCTTGATCTCACCGACGACCAGGATCCCGCCTCGTTCGGCCTGCTCAAGAAACCCCTCTAAGAATGCTTCCTCTTCGTCGGGCCGCAGGTAGCTATGTCGCCGTCCTCCCCGGCCGGCGCCCACCAGGATCTCTTCGCCGTGCCGCAGGTACCGCGAGTGCCAGGCGCGAACCGTGTTGGGCGACCACCCGACCGCGACGGCAATCTCCTGGCTGGAGAGCCCCAAGCTGGCCCGCAGCCACACGCACTGCACCCGGCGAAAATCCGCCTTCGTCCTCGTCCGGCCCAGCAGTGCCCCGACCCGCTCGATCGCGTCCCCCGACAACGCCGTCGGCTTTCGCATGCTTTCCCCCTTTCTTCAAACACCGGGGGAAACATACCATAAGGATACCTATGAACGCAACTACGTATGAAGAGTCGGAGAGACCCAAGACTCGCAGCCGGGCCACGGGGACTAAACGTGCGAAGGGCCGCGCAATGCCCGACCCCCCTCACTTCCCTCGCGGAGATCCTCTAACTCTTAACTCTTCACTCTCAACTCTGCACTGCCTCAGAACGTACTGCCGATCGAGAACAGGAAGTTCCCCTTCTTCTCGTCCGAGAACGGGTGCGGGTTGATGCCGTAGATGAAACGCAACGGAGCCTGGAAGATGGGAAGGAAGACCCGCAGTTCCGCCCCGTACGAGTACCGCATGAGGCCCAGGTCCCACCCTTGTGTCTCGTACCACGTGTTTCCGATGTCCGAGAAGAAGATCAGCTTGAGCGGACCGCCGAGCTTGATCTGGTATTCGATATTGGCCTGCAAGTACCGGTCGCCGCCGAGTTGCACGCCATTCGCGTCCACGAAATACGCGCCGGTCTTGGTGCGCGGCAGAACCGAGTACCACTCGAAGCCGCGCAGCGAACGCTCGCCTCCAAGGCGGTAGCGGTCGTAGAACGGAATCGTGAACCCGCCAAACGGCCTGATTATGCCACCCTCGAAATTAAACGCGAAGATCGTTCGCTTCGACAGCGGGTCGAACAGCGCCATGCCCCACTCGGGACGCAGGTAGTGGAAGTCCCCACCCAGTGCCCCGCCCGCGTACCGCAACCGGAGGAAGTACGAAACCCCCTGGCTCGGGTCGAACGGGTCGTCGCGCGAATCGTAACCGTACGCCGGGGTGAGCGCCGACGTGATGCCCCTGTAGATCTCGTAGAACTTGCTCTCGCCTGGGATGTCCTTGTATGGGGTCGGTATCGGCTGACGATGCGGATAGTCGAGGTTGCTGTCGGGTGACAGGGTGCGGTTGGTGCTGTACTTCGCGTAGACATCCTCGTAGCTGTAGGTGATCGAGAAGTTCCCGAAGTCTGAGACTCCGAGCCCCCAAACCAGTGACCCGCCCTTGCCGCTCCGCTGGTAGTCGCTTAGCAGCGACGTGATGGCGGAGTAGTCCAACGTCTGGTTGTAAATCGAGGCCCCAATCATCATCCGCTTGTCGAGGAAGTAGGGCTCCGAAAACGAGAGCGTATAGCTCTTGCCGGTCGCGCCCGCCTGCAAGCCGATGCCGAACGTCTCGCCTCGCCCGAGGAAGTTCCGGGTGTTGAAACTGGCCTGCCCGAAGAAGCCTTCGAGCTCCGAGTAGCCGGCGCCGAATTGAACGTCGGTCCGGCCGGTCTCCTCACCCTTGATCGTGACGTTGACCGTGTGGTTTTTGTCGTCGAACTTGAACTCGACGGGGTCTTCCTTGAGCTTGAAGTAGCCGAGCTGGTTGACCTTGAACATGGACTTCTTGAACCCGCCCATGTTCATCCAGTCGCCCTCGAAGAGGCGGATCTCCCGCCGCATCACTTTTTCCTGGGTCTTTTTGTTGCCCGCGAACTCGATCCGACCCAGTCGAAAACGGTCACCCTCGAAGACGCTCACCACGACGTCCACCGTGTCGGGTTTGTCCTTACGCTCGACCAGGACCTGATTGGTATAGGAGTAGATGTAGCCGCGCGCTTGATAGAGATTGCGGACGGCCTCGTTGCCCTCCTCGACCTTGGAGTAGTTGTAGATCTTGCCGGGTTTGACCTCGTACAGTTTTCGGAGCCCGTCCGACAGGAACACCGTGTTGCCCTTGATCGACAGATCGCCCATCTTGAACTGCTTGCCTTCCTGGACGGGGATCACCACGACCATCCGGAACTTCTTCTCCTTCTGGGTTCTCCCTTGCGGGTTGCGGGCGATCAGCTCGATCTTGGGCTCCCCGACCACGATGTCCTTATACCCATGGTTCATGTAGAACTTCTTGAGGTTCTCCGAGTCTTCGCCCCACGTCTCTTTGCTCCAGATCGTCTTTTTGCTGAACATCCAGATCAGTGACTTCTGCTTCGTCTTCTTGAGCGCCCCTCGCAGCCTCCTATCCGAGAAGACCTTGTTCCCCTCGAAGCGGATAGTGCCGATCTTGATCTTGGCGCCTTCGTCGATCTTGAACGTCACCTTTCGCTGGTTCGGGCCGGTCTCGGTGACCACCGGGTCCACGAGCACACTCGGGTACCCTTCCTTGGCGTAGACGTCTAGCATGGCCTGCTTGAGGCGCTGGAGCTCGGAGGCCCTCAGCGGCACGTTCCGCTTGATCGTCACGTTCGCTGTATCGAGCTTCTCCTTGATCGTCGAGGTGGATAGCTTCTTGTTGCCTTCGAAAAGAAACTCGGTCACCTTAGGGCGCTCGCGCACCGTGACGATGAGGCGCACCTTCCCGGGCGCGATCTCCTCGGATTCGATCTTGAGGTCCTCGACCAGACCAGAGTCCCAGAAACGACCGAAGCTCCTGGCTATTGCGGACGGGTCGTAGGGATCGCCTTCCGACACGTTGAGGTAGTACTCGACGGTTTCTGCGGTGATCGTTGCACCGCCCACAATCTTGATCTCCGCTATCACGGGGTGCGAGGGGTCTCCGGGCGTCGAGGCGTCGCGGTTCTTCGCCGGCTGCACCTGGGCTGGTTGATTCGCCTGGGGTATCGCGTCTGGCTTCGCGAGTGGTGCGGCATCCTGCTTCACGGCAGGTTTGGGTGTCTCGGCGGGCGTAGGGGTCGCCGTGACCTTGGGGGTTTCGCCGGCTGGGCTGGAGTCATCGCCACCCGCGACCCCGACGGCACATGCAAGGACGACGAGCACTGCGGCCGCTACTCTTCGCACACACCCTCCCGCGCCCCCACAACCAGGCGTTCCCCTTCAACGGATACCAGCAGGACCTCGCAGCTCGAGTGCCGGTGCGAGATCAGGTAGTCCGATACCGCGTCCTCCAGGTGCCGCACGACGGCGCGGCGCAGCGGCCGGGCGCCCGCCGATGCCTCGCCGCCCGCGTGAGAGAGCAGCCACTCGATGGCGGCCGCCGGGACCTCCAACGTGATCCCGCGTCCGGCCAGATGGGCAACGACGTCCCCGACGAGCAGCTGCGCCACCTCGTGGAGTTCGTCCAGTTGGAGCGGGTGGAACACCACGACGTCGTCCAGTCGGTTGAGAAACTCAGGCGGAAACTGGCGCTTCAGCTCGCGAAGCACTGCCTCGCGGATCTCCGGATGGGACGGCGTGCCGCCGCTCTCGGCGAACCCGACCTGGGCACCCCCCGCCAGAAGCTCCCTCGTACCAAGGTTGGAGGTCATGATGATGAGCGTGTTCCTGAAGTCGACCTGATCGCCGTACGCATCGGTCAGAATGCCGTCCTCGAGGACCTGGAGCAGGAGGTTGGCGATGTCGGCGTGAGCCTTCTCGATCTCGTCGAGCAGGATCAGCGAGTACGGCTGGCGCCGCACGCGCTCGGTCAACTGCCCCCCTTCCTCGAAGCCAACGTAGCCGGGGGGCGAGCCGATCAACTTCGAGATGGCGTGTTTCTCCATGTACTCAGACATGTCGAAACGTACGAGGGCCTTTTCCGAGTGAAAGAGGAACCGGGCGAGCTGGCGGGCCGCCTCGGTCTTCCCTACCCCAGAGGGCCCGAGGAAGAGGAACGAACCGATTGGGCGAAGCCCGCGAGTCACGCCTAGACGCGAGCGCCGAATCGCCCGAGCGATGGCGGAGATCGCTTCCTGCTGCCCGACGATGCGCTGGCGAAGGATTTCCTCCATGCGCGCGAGGCGATCTGCCTCGTCCTCTCGCAGCGTCGTGATCGGGATCCCGGTCCACGACGCGATCACCTCCTCGACCTCGGCGCGCCCGACCTCGGCAACCGGCTCCTGCATCGGTTGAGCCTGCGAGATCTTCTTGATCTCCGAGCGGAGGGAAAGCTCGCGCTCTCGGAGCCTGACCGCGCCCTCGAAGTCCTTGGCCGAGATCGCCCGCTTCATCTCCCGCACAACCCGACTCGCTTCGCTCTGCTTCTGGCGCAGGTGCTCGGTCGAGGCGGCCCCACGGAGCTTGACGCGGGCTCCGCCCTCGTCGAGCACGTCGATCGCCTTGTCGGGGAAATACCGGTCGGTGATGTAGCGTCCAGACTGCGTGACAGCTGCCCGCAGCGCTTCGTCGGTGTAACGGACCTTGTGGAACTTCTCGTACCGGTCCCTCACGCCCTGGAGGATCACGAGCGTCGCCTCCTCGTCGGGAGGCTGCACGGCCACCGGCTGGAAGCGGCGGGAGAGGGAGCGGTCCTTTTCGATGTACTTCCGGTACTCCTTGAGCGTGGTTGCGCCGATGCAGGTGATCTCTCCACGAGATAGCGCCGGTTTGAGGATGTTGGCTGCATCGAGCGAGCCCTCGGCGGACCCGGCTCCGATCAGCACGTGGAGCTCGTCGATGAAGACGATGATCTCGGGGTTCTCGCGAAGTTCCTTGAGGATCGCTTTGAGGCGCTCCTCGAACTGTCCGCGGTACTTGGTGCCGGCCACTACCAGCGGAAGGTCGAGCGCGAGAATTCGCCGGTCCGCCAGCTGCACCGGTACACGCCCCGACGCGATTCTCTGCGCGAGACCCTCCACGATAGCGGTCTTCCCAACGCCCGGCTCGCCCAGCAGAACCGGATTGTTCTTCGTCCGGCGCAGGAGGATCTGGACGATGCGATCGATCTCCTCCTCGCGTCCAACCAGAGGATCGAAACCCCCGGTGGTGGCGAACTCCGTGAGGTCGCGGGCGAACTCGCCGAGAGCCGCAAGCTCGCGCTTGCCCTTCTTGACGTCGCGGTCGCGCCAGATCTCACCAAGCTCCTCGCGGGCTGCCAGGAGCGACATCCCATGGCGGCCGAGGGCCCGCGCCGCCGCGCACGACTCAAGGCGCAGCATCGCGAGAAGCACATGCTCGTTGCCCACGGCGGACTGGCCCAGGACCTCCGCCTCGTGGGTGGCGAGCAGCAGGATGCGGCGGCTGTCGTCTGCAAGGGGGAGATCGGCGGGCGCCTGCGTGTCGGCCACCCTCGAAACGGCGCCGAGCTCCTGGCGCAACTCTTCGCCAGAAAGCTGGAAGCGCACCAGCAGCTGCTCCACGACCTCGTCGCTCTCGCGCAACAAGCCGAGGAGGATGTGCTCGGAGGCGATAGCCTGGGCTCCCGCCCGGGCCGCCTCGTAGCGAGCGAAAAAGAGAGTCCGCCTAGCCCTCTCGGTCAGGTTTTCGAGCATGCCTCCTCGACAGTGGCCCCGGTCAGTCGCAGTGTGCGTCCACAGCGACCGGCCAGGGCCTCGTTGTGCGTCACGATAACACTCGTGAGGCGTCGGCTCAAATGCAGCTGCCGCAACACTCCGAAGAGGTGCTCGGCGTTCGTGGCGTCGAGGTTGCCGGTCGGTTCGTCGGCCAACAGGAGCTCCGGTTTGGCGACCAGCGCCCTGGCCACCGAACCGCGCTGCTGCTCCCCGCCCGAGAGCTCGTCGGGGAAGTGGCTCCGGCGTGGGCCAAGTCCGACTTCCTCGATGAGTTCGGCAGCCGCCGCGAACGCGGTTGAATGGCCCTCCCCCGCGATCAGCAGGGGCATCGCCACATTCTCCTCGAGAGTGAATTCCGGCAGCAAGGCGTGAAATTGGAACACGAACCCGATTCGGCGGTTGCGCCAGCGCGCTCTCTCATCGACCGACAAAGCGGCCACGTCGATCCCGAACAGACGCAGCTCACCGGCGTCCGGGCGGTCCAGGAGGCCGAGCAGGTGCAGCAGAGTGCTCTTGCCGACGCCGGATGGCCCAACGACCGCGAGCATCTCACCGTGCGCCACTGCGAGGTCGAGGCCCCAAAGCACCTCGACCCGGCGCTCACCGGCGCCGTACCCTTTTCGCAGACCATGGGCGACAACCAGCTCGTCACTCATACCGCAGCCCGTTATCCGGGCGAGGGATCCCATCCCGCCGTTGGCGGAACTCTAGGCCCCCCGGGCCCCCCGCTCGTTCCGCCAGAGGTGGGACTCGCCCATACGCCATGCCACATCTCTTACTCATACCGCAGCCCTTCCAGTACGTCTCTCCTCGAGGCGGCGCGCGCCGGGGCAATCGACGCGAGGAGAGCTGCGACCAACGAGACGGTCAGCACGATCGCGACCGAGGCGGGGGTGACGCGGAACGGGACGTGCGAGACAATGAAGACACCGCGTGGGAGGGGCAGCGCATGAGTCCGGTCCAGGACCTCCGCGGCGACGCCGCCGAGTGCGGTGCCCAGGACTCCGCCCAGAGCTCCGACGCCGAGGCCGAGCAGCAGGAAGAGGCGCCGCACCCGTGAAGGGGTCATTCCGAGCGCGGTGAGCAGTGCCACATCGGCACGCTTCTCGGCCGCCAGCAGTGCCAGGTTGCACAGCAGGTTGAGCGCCGCAACGACCATCACGAGCGCGACGCCGAACCCGATCATGGCTCGTTCGAGCGCAAGTGCGGCCAGAAGAGGACGGTTCAACGCCGCGAACGACACCACTTCCACCCCCTCCGGCACCTCGCCCTGCACAACCGATGCCACCCGCCAGGCCTGGCGCGGGTCCTTCGCCCGCAGCACCACCCTCCGTGGGGCGCCGAGATCGAGCAGTGCGGCACCCACGCTCACCGGAGCGAAAACCACCGCGCGGTCGTCCCCGGGCTGCACGGGATTGACTATGCCCACTACCACACGGCGCCGCGTCGGCACCGGTCCCAGCGGCGTCAGCACCAGTCGCGGGCTCGCGATCGTGATCTCCGAACCGGCACCAACACCCAACCGCGCCGCCAGGACCCTATTGACCTCTATGCGGGACAGAGTGTCCACCGCCTCCAGTTCGGCCGGGACAGCTCCGTCCGGACCGAGGCACCACACCGCGCCGCCGGCCGACGCCCGCACCTCGAGCTCCGGATGGCGCTTCCGCAGTCTCGCCAGCCAGTCGCCCTCGGGCAGGGCGCGACCCACGCGCGGCCGCAGCTCTGCGTGCGTGCCCGCCTCGGCAAGCTGGGCCCGGATCGTGGACTGGAAACCCTCCAGAAGCGCCAGCGTCACCACCAGGGCCGCCGCCCCCAGCGCCATGGCCCCAAATGAGATTGCACTCACCGCCGCGACGTGCGTCCGGCGGCGGAGGCCGAGGAGGTACCGCCCCGCGACGAAGCCCAGCACGCTCCTCAAGCCGCCCTCCCACCCACCCGGTCCACAGTTGACAGTCGACAGTTGACAGTGAAGACGCTCGGTTCGGACCCCCAATGGCGACCCAGCCTCGAGCTCCGGCCGGGACTGTGAACTGTCAACTGTGAACTGTCGACTCGTTCCATCATCCCTCGCGGGGGCGCAGCAGAGGGAACAGGATAACGTCGCGGATGGAGTGCGAATCGGTGAGCACCATGACGAGACGGTCGATTCCGATCCCCTCTCCGGCCGTCGGCGGCATGCCGTGCTCGAGCGCCATGATGTAGTCCTCGTCCACCACCCCGCCGCCGAGACGCGCTTGCTCCTCGAACCGCCGGCGCTGGTCGTCAGGGTCGTTAAGCTCCGTGAAGGCGTTGGCGAGCTCCATGCCGGCGACGTACAGCTCGAAACGCTCGGTCAGGTCTGGCTCGCCGGGCTTGCGCTTCGCGAGCGGCGAGATGTCGGCGGGAAAATCGGTCACGAACGTCGGATCCTGAAGAGAGGCCTCCGCCGTCGCCTCGAATAGCTCCGCCAACAGCTTGCCCGACGACAGCCGGTGCACGTCCGCGATCTCGTACCGACGGGCGGCCGCCTCGAGGCGCGACCGCTCGCCGAGGTCCTCCGGACCGAGGCTGGAGTGGGCCAGTACCGCATCGCGCATCGACACCCTCGCCCACGGCCGTGCGAGCGAGATCGTACGCTCTCCCCAAGGCAACACGGTACCGCCCGCCACGGTCTCCGCGATGCCGCAAAGCATCTCCTCGGTGAGGGCCATCAGGTCTTCGTAGCTGGCGTAGGCCCAGTAGAACTCCAGCATGGTGAACTCGGGGTTGTGCTGGGTGGAGATTCCCTCGTTCCGGAAGTTGCGGTTGATCTCGTAGACGCGCTCGAACCCGCCCACAACCAGCCGTTTCAGATACAGTTCGGGGGCGATTCGCAGGTAGAGGTCCATGTCGAGCGTGTTGTGGTGCGTGACGAACGGCCGGGCGCTGGCGCCGCCGGGAATCGGCTGCATCATCGGGGTTTCGACCTCGGTGAAGTCTCGCCCGTCGAGAAAAGAGCGAATCGCTCGCACGATTGCGGCCCGAGCCTGGAACACCTTGCGCGAATCCGGGTTCGTTGCGAGATCGAGGTACCGCTGACGCGCACGCAACTCGCGATCGGTGAGGCCGTGCCACTTCTCCGGCCAGGGCTGCAAGCCCTTGGAGAGCACGGTCAGGCTCTCGGACCGCACGGTGAGCTCGCCTGTCCTGGTCCGGAACAGCACGCCCTCGGTCCCCCAGAAATCGCCGAGGTCGAGCGTCTCGAGGAGCCCGAACGCCTCGGCCCCGACCACGTCTCGCTTCACGTACACCTGGATGCGGCCGTCGCCGTCGGAGAGGTCGAGGAACGCCGCCTTGCCGTGGGTGCGGATCGCCGTGACGCGGCCGCCGACCCGAGTCCGTGCTGCGCGAATCTCGAGGGCCGCCGCATCGAGATCGGCATAGCGCGCAACGACTTCGCTGACCCTTCCGTCCACGGGGAAGCGTGGGGGGTACGGGTCCAGCCCTCGGCGCCGAAGCTCGTCGAGCTTGCCCCGGCGGTGCGCTCGCAAAGTCTCCAACGGTTCCACGGCACCTCCGCGTGCCGCTTGCCGGCGCGCCAAAGCGGCGCATTCTAACATGTGGCAGTCGGCTCGGCCGAGGCGCAAACCCCGTCGCATCAATCGGTCACGGCGTTTCAGCCCGAGCGATGCGGGCGCGTCGCCGCCGCTTGACCGCCAACGTGCCGGTGCTACCATCCGGCAAGGTGAAGAGCGCCTCGCCCTTCACGCTGATGGCCGCCGGAGGGCCCACACCGTGAACAAATCGCGTCCGGGCGCCGTCGTCGCGCTGGCCGTCTTCGCTCTCGCCGGCGTCGTTTTTTCCGCAGTCTCGACCGCGGACTTTATCGCCTTCCTCGACAGGCAAGTCCATTCGGTGACGTGCTCGTTCGTACCCGGCCTCGGCGCGGCGGACACCACCGGCGTGTCAGGGTGCCATGCGGTGCTGATGAGCCCATACTCCGCCGTGCTGCGGACTTGGACCTGGGGCGGCGTCCCGATCTCGCTCGCGGCCCTGGCGGTGTTTGCGTTCATCCTGTTTCGGGCGGGCGACCTCCTCCTCCGACACCGGACCGAGGATCCGCAGGAAACCGGATTCCTGATCGCGGCCACCCTGCTTCCCGTCCTGACCTCGATTGCCTACTTCCTGATCGCGGTGCTGCGCGTGGGGTCGGTGTGCAAGCTGTGCGTCGGCATCTACGTCGCCTCGATCGGGGCCTTCCTGTGCGCGATCCTGGCGCACCGGAACGCAACTCGCGGACCTATAACATCACCCACCAGGCTGGGCAGGCACGCAATCGCCTTCCTCGAGGGCGTCGTCTTCGTCGCAGTGCCCGTGTTGCTCTACGTGGCGCTCAAGCCGGCGTACGCGGACACCTTCGCCCGGTGCGGCGAATTGCTCCACCCCGAGGACCGGTACAACGTGCGCGTCAAGCTCACGTCGCCCGCCGGCGGGGTGCCGGCCGTCGAGGTGCTCGACCCGTTGTGCCCGGCATGCAAGGGGTTCTCCCAGCGGCTGGCGTCCAGCGGGCTTTCCGAGCGGCTCGAGCGAGAGCTGGTCCTTTTCCCGCTCGACAAGGAGTGCAACTGGATGGTCAACGAGTCGCTCCACCCGGGGGCGTGCGCGGTCAGCGAAGCCGTGCTGTGCGGCGGCGTCAGGGCGCACGAGGTCCTCGAGTGGGCGTTCGCGAACCAGGCCGAGTTGCGGGATCTCGGCAGCGACACGAATCGGCTCTACACCCGGATCCGGCAGCAATTCCCCGAGCTCGGCGACTGCCTCGGCAGGCCAGCCGTAAAGGCCAGGCTCAACCGCTCGCTGCGGTGGGCGGTGGCAAACTCGCTGCCGGTCCAGACCCCGCAACTATTCGTGCGAGGACAGAAGGTGTGCGAGGAGGACACGGATCTCGGCCTCGAGTTCGTCCTCGCACGCCTGCTTTCGGCGCCACAACCTGCCGGACGACGGTGAGGTGAGGGAATGACGACAAACCGGACTCACCTCGTGCTCTTTCTCGTGGTGCTGGCGCTGCTCTCGGGGACGGTAGCGTTCTGGGTTCACTCCGCGTCCTCCCGACTCGCCGAGATCCAATCGGCAGGCAAGGGGCCCGGCGCTGCGGTCGCGAGCGCAGCGGACGAGGGGTACTGCACCGGCGCTCTGAAGCAGATCCTGCGCCGCGTCCTGACCTCGTGCGGGCTCATCAAGGGCGGCTCGCAGCGCGGCTGCCAGCCGATGCAGGCGCGTAGCGTCGCGGCGATGTCGGGCGAGGACTTCAACGCCCTGTTCGTCCCGCTCTCGGACCGCGCGGCGATCATCCAGTTCGACCAGGACAGCGCCGACCTCGACGGAGAGGCGCTGGCGCTCCTCGACAGGACGTTCGCCGCCCAGCGGGGTGCGTCGTACTTCCTCGTTGTGTCGCGCGCCTCTCCCGAAGGCGCGCTCGCCTACAACCGCGAGCTCTCGCGCAAGCGCGCTCAGGCGGTGCTCGACCACATTCGTTCGAGGTTCTCCGACCCCGATCTCGACCAGGAGGTCGGGCTGCTGTGGCTCGGGGCCGAGTTCGCCCAGCTCGACAAGGACTTCTGCCAGTGGCACCGCTCGCGCCCCAACGAGGCGTGCACGACGGCCCACCTGAACCGATCGGCGTTCATCGCCTGGATCGACTGCCGGCTGTGAAGCGAGGCCTCCTTGCCGTCGCGGCGTTGGCTGCGCTCGCGGTCGCGTGCGGCGGCGGGGAGAAGCCTCGGCTCTCCCGAACTGAGAGCGTCGCGGCGAGCGGCCAGGCGCCCGGCCCGCATCGATGGTGCGATGCCTTTTACACCGACGCTAATGCGCCGAGATTTGCCCTGCCCACGGTGAGACCGGCGCGCCCCGGCGAAACGGTGCCCTCCCTGCCCACCGACCGCTGGGTTTGGGTCAACCTGTGGGCGACTTGGTGCGGACCCTGCAGGCGCGAGATGCCGCTGCTGCTGTCCTGGCAGAAGCAACTCGCGAGGGACGGCGAGGTCGTGGATCTCTGGTTCCTCTCGGTCGACGAACGGGAGAGGGACCTCACGCGTTTCCTGAGCGAGAACCCCGACGTCGCGCCCGGCACCTCGCTACGTCTTGCCTCGTCAGAGGGTCTCGCCCGGTGGCTCGCGGGCTTCCCCGGCGCTCCGACCGACTCGATCCCACTGCAGGTCATCGCGGCGCCGGGCGGCGCGGTGCGATGCATCCGTGCCGGCTCGCTGCGGGATGCCGACTACCCGATCGTAAAAGCCCTAATCCGGCGCTGATGAGCTCGACTCCAGTAGCGGCCCCGCAGGCCCCGTCCTCTCCACGCTTCGGCGGCGCCAGGAGCCTCAGAACGAGGCGACGAGGGAGACAGTCGAGGCCGTGTCGGTCTTGTGGAACCCCGGGACAGGTTGGTTGCTGTAGCGCACCTCGTACGCCGCCTTGAGCGCAAGCGTGTCGGTGAGCGAGGCTTTCAGGGCGGTCTCCGAGGTCGCGCGCCAATCGCTGGTCTCGTCAAAGTCCGGATACCACCGCAACTTCTGGGTGAACGCCGATGTCTTGGAGAGCGTCCACTGGTAGGCCGCGCCCAGGATTCCGCCCACGAACGAGCGGTTGCTGCCGGAGACCGGGTTTAACTTGGTCCACGTGAGGCCGCCGTCGAAAGCCAGCGCGTGCACGGGGCCGGTGAGGAACTTGTACGTTGCGCCCCCTTCGAGGATCCCGCGCAGGTCGAAGCCCGCGAAGGTATCGCGCTCGCCGCTCGCCCCGACGAACACCGACCAGCGGTCGTTCAGGGACCTCGTGCCGCGCACGCCCGCAAGGTAGCGCTCGGCGTCCGTGACGCCGTCCTTCGTCGCGCGGAGGTACTTTGCCGCGACCTCGAGCCCCCAGGGGTCCGGTATTCGTTTCAGACCGAACTCAAACCCGAGCGACTGCGTGTCGGAGTTTCCCGTGGTTGCCAGGAGCGACAGGCCGAGCGACCCGGCCCACGGCTTCTGGGCGGCGTCGTCCGCCGCAACCGGGAGTGCGAAGAGAAGCGTGACGATCCCACCGACGAGAGCCCGATTCATGTCCTGATCCCCTTTCATCGTGCTGCAGCGTGTGGTCCGATGGTGTCGAGGATACTCCACCAAGGCGTTTCCGCACTCGACGACGCCATGCGAAGCGCGGTGCCGCCGCCAGGAATTCCCAGCGCCGGGTCGGCATGGTACAAGATGTCCATGACCCGGCGCCGACCGATGTATGCCTCGGTTGCGGTGGTTCTGACCGCGACGACCGCCCTGGCTCTTTCGTGTGCCCGCAGGCCGCTGGTGGACCCCGACTACACCGCCCGGATTGAGGCATGGCGCGCCAGACGACTGGCCGCCCTGAAGGCGGACGACGGGTGGCTCTCCGTTACCGGCCTGTTCTGGCTCAAGCTGGGCGAGAGTCGTTTCGGCGCCGGCGCCGCGAACGAGATCGTTTTGCCCGGTGCAAGCACGCCCGAGGTCGCCGGCACGATCGAACTACGCGCCGACGGCACCGTCTTCGCACGGTCACTGCCCGGTTCCGGCGTCACCCTCAACGGGAAGCCGGCCGGCGAGCGGCCCCTGCGCAGCAACCATGCCGGGGGAGATCCCGACACCCTCCACGTCGGCTCCGTGAGCCTCTATGTCATCGACCGCGGCGGCAAGCTCGCGATCCGCGTCAAGGACGCCAACAACCCCGGCCGCCTGCGCTTCAAGGGGATCGAGAGCTTCCCGATCGATGCCTCTTACCGCGTGCAGGGAACGTTCGAGCCCTACTCCGCGCCGCGCCGGGTCGGCGTGGCCACTGCCCAGGGCCCGGCTCAGACGATGCTCGTGCCGGGCCTCCTTCGGTTCTCGCTCGCGGGCAGAGCGCTGGCGCTCGAGCCGTTTGTAACGTCGCCCGAAGACCCGACGTTCTTCTTCGTGTTCCGCGATGCGACCGCCGGTCACGAAACCTACGGTGCCGGCCGGTTCCTCGACGCGCCGGCGCCTGCCAAAGGCTCGAGCACCGTCGTGCTGGACTTCAACGAGGCGACCAACCCGCCGTGCGCCTTCACGCCGTTCGCGACCTGCCCCCTGCCACCGCCTGGCAATGTTCTGGCCGTCCGGATTGAGGCCGGCGAGAGGTACTCCGGCAGGGAGTGAACCGCACGCGTGAACTAGGTTCCCAAGCATCTCGAGCCCTGTCGTTTCCCAAGGTCCCGCTTGGGGTATCCTTGCCCATCATGGAGATCTTCACGCCTCGCCTGCTCGAAGAGGCCGCCCACGCCTTCGCGGATCGTCTCGCGACCGGAAAGCTCGTCGGGGCCTTCGTCGCGGGCTCTGGGATCTCGCTCGCGGCGCCGGGCTGGGAGAAGGGCCCGGAAACCCCGTACGCCGAGGTCTTTCCGTTCCCGGTTTTCGAGCTGCCGGGCCACACCCCCACTGTGACCGTGTGGCGGCGGGGCGACGCGGAGCTCCTGGTTTTCAACGGCCGCTTTCACCTGTACCAGGGCTACAGCGCCGCCCAGGTGGCCGCGATTCCCCGGCTGGCCGGCCTCCTCGGTTCTCCGGTGTACGTCGCGACCAACGCCAGCGGTTCGATGGACCGCGCTGCACTGCCCGGCAGCCTGGTCGTGGTTCGGGACCATCTCAACTTCCAGGGCACGAGCCCGCTGATGGGCGAGTGGATTCGATGGCGCCCGCCGACTTTCCCCGACCTCACCGATGCCTACGACCCAAATCTGCGGGCCGTGGCGGTGCGGTGCGCGCGCGAAGCCGGGTTCGCCGTGACGGAAGGGGTGTACGTCGCCACCTTGGGAGCAAATTACGAGACGCCGGCAGAGGTCGAGGCGTACCGCAGAATGGGAGGCACCGTCGTCGGCATGTCCACCGTGCAGGAGGTGATTGCTGCCCGCCACCTCGGCATGCGCGTTCTCGTGCTCTCGCTCGCCACCAATATGGCCGCAGGGATCGCGGGGCGCCCTCTCACCCACACGGAGGTCCTGGAGGCCGGCGAGGCTGCTCGCGCGCGGCTGCAGACCCTCCTGCAGGGCCTGGTTGCCGAGCTCTGCTCGGGAGGGGCGTGAGGGTCGTCTCGCTGGAGTTGGGGCCGTTCGCGGCACGGTGCGTGCTTCTCGCATGCGAATCCACGGGTTTCGCGGCCGTGGTCGACCCCGGGTTCGAGCCCGATGCGGTGATCGAGGCGGTGCGCCACGAGAAGCTTCGGCCCGTTGCCCTCGTGCTCACCCATGCTCACTTGGACCACGCATGGGGGGTCGCCGCGCTCAAGAGAGCGTTCCCTGCAGCCCCGCTCATGATGCATGCGGACGAGCTTCCCCTCTACGAGAATTTGCCGGGCCAAGCGAGCGCATTCGGGTTCCCGGCCCCGGAGGTGGTCCCCGCGGAGCAGCTCCTGCACGACGGCGAGACGCTCCCGATCGGGGAAGAGAGCCTGCTCGTGCGCCACTGCCCCGGCCACTCGCCCGGCCATGTCGTCCTCATCCGCGAGGATCCGCTGGTACCTTTGGCCGTGGTGGGCGACGTGTTGTTCGCCGGCTCCGTGGGGCGCACGGATCTGTGGGGCGGTTCGTTCGAGCAGCTCGAACGCTCGATCCGCGAGGTGCTCTACCGCCTTCCCGATGCCACGCGCGTTGTCCCGGGCCACGGACCGGAGACCACGATCGGCACCGAAAAGGCGAACAACCCGTTCGTCCCCGGCTGAAACCCGGCCCCGGGCGAGAACCCCCGCTCGGCGAAGCACGTTTAAGGGGTTGGAGGAACACGCCGATGCGCCGCATCGCACTCGCTCTGGCAATGTGGCTCGCTGCGACGATCACTACCGGCGAGACCCTGAAAACGCTCAACCTCTCTCGCCCCGCGGAGGGGCTGGCCGAGGTCACCATCAAGGCGGGAATCGGCGACATTCAGATCCAGGGCGATACCGGCAATCAGATCACCGTGCGGGTCGAAATCAGGTCCAAGGACGGGTTCTTCTTCAGCGACCGGCAGGCTAAGCGCGAAGTCGAAAGCACCGACCTCCAGGCTCGCGTGTCCGGCTCCGAGCTGACGCTCTCCCTCACTCCGGAGCAGCGTGACGGCGCGCACTGGGTCGAGGATTGGACTGTGCGCGTGCCGTCCGCGTCTGGCGTGTCGGTCAAACTCGGGGTGGGGGACATCACGGTGCTCGACCTCACCGGCAACGTGAGGGTCGAGGTCGGTGTCGGGGACGTCCGGGTCGAGGGGCAATACCAGTCTTTCGGGGACGTGCATGCGGCGTGCGGGGTAGGCGACGTCAGCCTGCGCACGCCGTCCAGCCGCGACGAGGGTTCAGGGTTCATCGGCCACACGCTCTCGGCTCACGGCCCGGGCAAGTCCACGATCCGGGCCAACGCGGGCGTCGGAGACGTAAAGCTACGCCTCCGGTGAGACAGTCGACAGTTCACAGTTGACAGTCAACAGTCCGCCCTCCCAACCCAGAGATCCCCCATGCCCAGAGTCGCTGTGCGCCGTTGGCTTGTGACCGTCAACTGTCGACGGTCAACTGTCGACTGGTTTCTCAGGTTTGCAGGACGCCCCATCGGAACGGAGGGAGCTCCCCCTGATGGGCGCACGCTTCGATGCACCCTGAGACGGCCTCTCGGGTGCAACGGGGGTCGAGGATCCCGTCCACCCAGAGGCGCGCAGCAGCGTAGCGGGGGTCCTCGGTCGCCTCGTAGCACGCGCGGATCTCGTCGAGCAGGGCCTGCTTCTCCTCCTCGCTCACGGCGCGCTTACCGACCTGGAGCTGCAGCAGAGTCTGAGCCGCCTGCTCGCCGCCCATGACCGCGATGCACGCCGACGGCCACGCAAAGATGAAGCGCGGGCCGTATGCCTTCCCGGCCATCGCGTAGTTCCCGGCGCCGTACGAATTGCCGATGACGACGGTGATCTTGGGCACTGCGCTGTTGGCCACAACGTTGACCATCTTGGCGCCGTCCTTGATGATCCCCTCGCGCTCGGCCCGCGAGCCGACCATGAATCCCGTGACGTCCTGGAGGAAGAGCAGCGGGATCCCCTTCTGGTTGCAGAGCTCGACGAAGCGTGCGCCCTTGTCGGCGGCGTCGGCGTAAATCACGCCGCCAATCTGCATCTCGCGCTCCTTTGGATCGAGCCCGCGTTTGCGCACCACCACCGCACGCTGGTTTGCGACCATCCCCAACGCCCAGCCGTCAATCCGGCCCGTGCCGCACACCAGCGTGCGGCCTGAGGTCGCCTTATACTCGTCGAACTCGGAGCGGTCGAGAAGGTGCGCCAGCAACGCATAGGTGTCGTACGGCCGCGTGCGGTCGGTGGGCATCACGCCCATGATCTGGGTCAGGTCGACCGCCGGTTCGGCCGGCTCGATGCGGTCGAACGGTACCAGGCGCGGGATGGCGAGTTGCCCCACGCGGTTGCGTACTGCTGCGAGGCACGACCCGTCGTCCGGGAAGCGGTCATCCACCACCATTGCCACATCGGCCATCACTTCCGCGCCGCCCAGCTGCTCGGCGTCGATCTGCTCACCGATCGCCGCGCGGACCAGCGCCGGGCCGGCGAGGAAGATCGAGCCGGTCCCCTCCACGATCAGAGCCTCGTCGGACATGATCGGCAGGTAGGCGCCGCCCGCCACGCACGGACCCATGATCGCCGCAATTTGGTAGATCCCCGCAGCCGATAGGCGGGCGTTGTTGTAGAACACGCGCCCAAAGTGCTCCTTGTCAGGGAAGATCTCCTCCTGGAGAGGGAGGAACACGCCGGCGGAGTCGACCAGGTAGACCACCGGGAGCCGGTTCTCGAGCGCGATCTCCTGCGCCCGCAGGATTTTCTTGCAGGTGATCGGGAACCACGCCCCGGCCTTGACCGTGGCGTCGTTGGCCACGACGACGCAGCGGCGGCCGCAGACGATGCCGATGCCCATCACGCACCCAGCCGACGGGGCGCCACCCCACGCCTCGTACATCCCCCACCCCGCCCACACCCCGAGCTCGAGGAACGGCGTGCCGGGGTCGAGCAGCGCCCGCAGGCGCTCCCGCACCAGCATCTTGCCCTGCGACGTCTGCCGCGCGGCCGCCTTCTCACCGCCGCCGGCGCGGAGACTCGCCTCTTCCGCATGCAGTCCGTCGAGAACGCCCCGCCAGTGCGCCAGGTTGGTGTCGAAACCTGCGCCGCGCCGCGTCGAGCCGGACAATTGGCGCATCGGATCCCCCTTGCCTTCCGTCAGCCCAGGGTACGACAGTCCGGACCGAGACCCAAACCCAAGATCGAGGGAGTGGAGTCCGATGACGGTGCTATCCTTCGATCAGCCCCCGTCTCTCGCACCGGTCACGGCCTCTTCGCGTCCAGGTCGAGAGTCCCGGAACCTGGCAGAACCGAATGATCTCACAAGATCTTGACATGCGGGAAAGGCCGGTCGTATCGTTAGGACCGCTTCGGTGAACTGTCGATGATAGCGAACTTGTCTCAACAGAGTGTAGACCCCCGACTCGTCCCGGCGAGGGGGCATCCGTGATCGTCGGCCTCGGGACCGACGTGCTGGAGGTGGTGCGGATGGAGGCCGAGCTTGGCGACGGCGCCGGTTTCCGCGATGCAATCTTCACACCCGCCGAGATCGTCTACTGCGAGGGGATGCGCTACCCCGCACTGCACTACGCCGCGCGCTTCGCGGCCAAGGAGGCCCTGTTCAAGGCACTGGGTGCGGACGGACACGCCGGGATGAGATGGCGCGAAACCGAAGTGCTCCGCGAAGAGAGCGGACGGCCGCACATCGTCCTGCACGGCTCCACACGGGAGCTCGCGGACAGACTCGCGGTCGACGAGGTTTTCGTTACGCTGGCCCACACCGCCGAGCTGGCGTCCGCGACCGTGGTCCTGGAGTCCCGACGGGAGTCGGGCAGAGGGAGGCAACGAGGATGAGCACGGTGGTGACCCACTTTACTTACGAGGAGCGAGTGACCGACTTCGACTGGGCGCTCTCCGAAAACGAGCTCGGTGTCAGCCGGGATGGACGCATCAACATCGGCTGGCACTGCAGCGACCGCATCTGCGAGCTCGGGCGGGCACACGTCCCCGCCCTCATTTGGGAGGACTTCGCCGGCGTCGGCCGCGTCTACACGTTCGATGATCTCCGTGTCCTTTCCAACACCATCGCTCGCTTCCTCCAGAGTCTCGGTGTGGTGCCCGGCGAGCGCGTGTGCCTGTTCATGGATCGCATCCCCGAACTCTACATCGGCTTCCTCGGGATCCTGAAGATGGGTGCCATCGCTCAGCCGCTGTTCTCCGCGTTCGGCGAGGACTCGCTGTGGACCCGCCTCGAGAACGCCGGAACGACCGCAATCATCACCCAGAGAAAGCACGTCCACAAGGTGCGCAAGATCCGGGATCGGCTCCCGGCGCTCAAACACGTCGTCGTTGTGGACGCCGGGGACACGCCGTTGCAGCCGGGCGAGACCGCGATGGCCCTCGACTCCCTGCCTCGGATCGACCACTTCGAGGTCTACCCTTCGACCGGCGAGACCCCGTCGGTGCTGCACTATACCTCGGGCACGACCGGCCAGCCGAAGGGTGCGCAGCACGTCCACTACTCTCTGGTCTCCCAGTACCTCACCGCCAAATGGGTGCTCGACCTTCAGCCGGACGACATCTACTGGTGCAACGCGGACCCCGGTTGGGTGACGGGAACCTCCTACGGCATCATCGGGCCGTGGTCGAACGGCATCACGCAGGTTGTGCTCGACTCCGGCTTCAACACCGAGCGCTGGTACTCGTTCATCGCCAAGCACCGCGTCACCGTGTGGTACTCGGCGCCTACCGCAATCCGCCTCCTGATGCGGGATGGAACCGAAGTAGCGAGGCGCCACGATCTCTCCTCGCTGCGCCACCTTGCGAGCGTCGGCGAACCGCTCAATGCCGAAGCCGTGATCTGGTCCAAGGAGGCGTTCGGCCTTCCCTTCCACGACACCTTCTGGCAGACCGAGACCGGCTGCATCGTAGTCAGCAACCTCCCCGGAATGGCGATCAAGCCCGGCTCGATGGGCAAGCCGTTCCCGGGAATCACAGGGACGGTGCTCGATCCGAGGACGTTCGAGCCCGTCACGACGCCCGGCAGCGTCGGCCTGATCGCGCTGCGCCCCGGCTGGCCCTCGATGATCCGCAGCTATTGGAACAACCCGATCGGCTACGCCAACAAGTTCCGAAACGGGTGGTACCTGTGCGGCGACAGGGCGAGCATCGACACCGACGGCTACTTCTGGTTCGTCGGCCGGGACGACGACGTGATCAACACGGGCGGCCACCTGGTCGGCCCGTTCGAGATCGAGTCGGCGCTCCTCGAGCACCCGGCGGTGGCGGAGTCCGCCGCGGTCGCCAAGCCGGACAAGGTGAACATGGAGGTGGTCAAGGCGTTCGTGACCCTGAAGCCGGGATACACGGGCGACGCCGACCTCGAGCTGGAGATCATGAACTACGTGCGCAAGCGGCTCTCGCCGCTCGCGATGCCCCAGGAGATCGAGTTCGTCGCCTCGCTCCCCAAGACCCGGAGCGGCAAGATCGTGCGCCGGGTGCTCCGCGCAAAGGAGTGGGGCGAGCCCGTGGGCGACACCTCGACGCTGATGGACGAGTGAGGAGAAACAGTTGACAGCTGACAGTTCACAGTCAACAGTTCAGAAGCTCTCGACAGAGCCGGAGGTCGTGCTTCAACTGTCAACTGTCAACTGTCAACTGTTGACTGCATCGCTGAACGAGACCCGGGGGCGAACTGCCGCCCGGAGTGGAGGGAGCACATGGACGAACTGAAGAAAGCGGTCCGTGACTACGTCGTCAAGGAGTACCTGGAGGACGGTGACGACCGCGAGGTCCGCGAGGACACGCCACTGATCACCGGCGGGATCGTCGATTCTTTCTCGATGGTCTCGCTGAAGCGTTTCCTGGAGCGCAAGTACTCCATCCAAATCCCGGACGCCCAGGCCACGCCCCAGGCGTTCGACACGGTGAACAGCATCGCCGACCTGGTTAGGAAGTTCACGAACGTAGTGTGAGGAGGACGCCATGGCGTACGCCAGCAAGGCCCGCGAGTGGTACAAGGGCGAGCTCGAGACCCTGCGCAGCCAGGGCCTGTTCAAGCAGGAGCGCTTCATTCACTCGCCTCAGGGCGCCGAGATCGAGGTCGAGTTCCCCACCGGCAAACCGCCCAAGAGGGTGATCAACATGTGCGCCAACAACTACCTCGGCCTGTCGAGTCACCCCGAGGTGGTAGCGGCGGCTCACGCCGGCCTCGACGTCCGGGGGTACGGGATGTCCTCGGTGCGCTTCATCTGCGGCACGCAGGACATCCACCGCGAGCTGGAAAGCAAGCTCACGACGTTCCTCGGCACCGAGGACACGCTGCTCTTTCCCTCCTGCATGGACGCCAACGCCGGCGTGTTCGAGGCCGTACTGTCGGAGCAGGACGTCATGATCGCCGACCGGCTCGTGCACGCTTCGATCGTGGACGGGATGCGCCTGTGCAAGGCGATGACCGACACCTTCAAGCATTCGGACATGGAGCACCTCGAGGAGAAGCTCCAGGAACACCAGGACAAGCGCTTCCGGATGGTGATCACCGACGGCGTCTTTTCGATGGACGGCGACCTCGCGAAGCTCGACGAGATCGTCCGCCTCGCCGAGAAGTATGACGCGATGGTGTTCGTGGACGAGTCGCACGCGAGCGGGTTCATCGGCAAGACGGGGCGAGGCACGCACGAGCACTGCGGCGTCGTGGGACGCATCGACATCATCACCACCACGCTCGGGAAGGCGCTCGGTGGGGCGTCCGGCGGCTGCGTCTCCGGCCGCGCGGAGCTCGTCGAGATGTGCCGCCAGCGGGCACGCCCTTACCTGTTCTCGAACACCGTGGCGCCCGTGATCGTCTCGGGGGCGTTGAAGGTGATGGACTTGATCTCGGCGACCACCGAACGGCGCGACAAGCTCGAGTGGAACACGAAGTACTGGCGCTCCCTGCTCACCGAGGCGGGCCTTGACATCAAGGCGGGCGAGAGCCCGATCGTGCCGGTGATGCTCTACAACGCCAAGCTTGCCCAGGACGTCGCGCGCGGCCTTTTCGACGAAGGGATCTACGCTGTCGGGTTCTTCTTCCCTGTCGTGGCCAAGGGGCAGGCCCGGATCCGAACCCAGCTCTCGGCCGCCCACGAGAAGCGCCACCTCGACGCCGCAGCCGCAGCGTTCAGAAAGGTCGGCGCGACGCACGGCATTCTCGGCCTCAACAAGAATCAGATCGTCGAGAAGTTCGGACTGTAGAGGGTTCGTAGAGCGAGAGGGAGGCGACAGCCATGGCGGGCGCATCCAGCATCGCGGTTCCGCTGCCGGCAGGCGTCGAGCCCACACGGCTCGATGTCGAGCTGCTGAAGGCCGCTTTCAGTGCCATCGTGACGTTGCGGTACGAGACGAGCAGCGACTGGGAAGCCGCCCTCAACCAGCTGGAAACCGACGGCTGGAAGGTCCACTGGGGGCTGACGTGGCACGCGGAGGCGAAGAAGGGCGACGACTTCGAGCAGGCGAGCGGCAAGACGCTCGACGAGACGTTCGCCCAGCTCACCCAGCTCGCGCGACTCGACATGGTGGGTCACTGCCCCTGACGGCGACGCAACCGACGCCTCGCCGGTGAGCCGAAGCTCGTAAGATGTGATCGCGGCTCATCCGGGTCCCCCGAAAGGCCGGGATCCAATTGCAGGAGAATAATTTAGATTCGGGACTTGTCAAATTCGGAAATTTAGGTCATGATTTCCTCTGTTGCCGCCCCTGGGCACGTCCACCCAGGTTATACGGCAGTGAGGAAATCCATGAAGATCACGGCCACCGAGGAGTACGGGATGCGCTGCATGCTGCAGCTCGCGCTGCGGCACGGGCAGACCGTGTCGCTTTCCGAACTCGCGGGTGCCGAGGGGATCGCCGTACCGTTCACGGCCAAGGTGTTGATGCGGCTGCGGCGCGCAGGCCTCGTGGCCGCCACTCGCGGTCGCCACGGGGGGTACGTGCTCACATCGCCACCCGAGCGGATCACGGTGCTGCGGATCTTCGAGGCACTGGGCAAGCCGCTCTTCGACTCGGGCTTCTGCCGCGACCACGGCAGCCCGGATGCGAGCGCCTGCACGCGCCTCACCGACTGCTCGCTGCGCCCGGTGTGGGCGCACCTCGATGCGCTGTTGAAGCACTTCTTCGAAAATACGGCCCTTGCCGACCTCGCGGCCGGCGAGCGACGGACCGACAAGCACCTGCAGGAGCGCTGGCCTCTCACCGTAGTAGAGGGGTGGCGCGAGCCTGCGGGCGGCGGTCCGCAGGAGAGAGGGACGCTATGAACAATCACGCGAAACCGGTCTTTCAGTGTACCGGTGTTCACATCCACATCGGGGAGAAAGAGATCGTCAAGGGAGTCGATCTCACCGTGCTGCCCGGCGAGATCCACGCAATCATGGGACCCAACGGCTCCGGCAAGTCCACGCTGGCCAACGGCCTAATGGGGCACCCGACCTACACGGTCGAGGGCACGGTGATCCTCGCCGGCGAGGATGTGAGCGCAATGCCCCCCGACGAGAAAGCGCGCAGAGGCATGTTCCTCGCGTTCCAGTACCCGGTTGCGGTGCCTGGTGTCACCGTCGCGTCGTTCCTGCGCGCCGCCGTCTCGGCCGTTCGCGGGGTCGATGTCCCGGTGCGTGAGTTCCGCAAGGAGCTCCTCGCCCGCATGGAAGACCTCGAGATGGACCCCGCCTTCGCGGGCCGCTACCTGAACGACGGGTTCTCCGGTGGCGAGAAGAAGCGTGTCGAGATCCTCCAGCTGCTCATGCTCAAACCGAAGTTCGCGCTGCTCGACGAGACCGACTCCGGGCTCGATATCGACGCCCTCAAGGTGGTGGCCAAGGGGATCAACACCGCAGTCTCGAACGACACCGGGATGGTGCTGGTCACTCATTATCAGCGGCTTCTCAATTACGTCCACCCGGACGTCGTGCACGTCTTCATGGATGGCCGCATCGTGCGAGCGGGCGGCCCGGAGCTCGCTCTCGAGCTCGAAGAGCGTGGCTACGACTGGCTCGAACCGGCCGCCGCCGCGGGAGGTGTCTGATGGCGTCGACTCCGACCGTTGCCGACATCGGCAGCGATTACAACCGGCGCTACGGGTTCCACGACCCCGAAGAGTACTTCATGCGCACGCCCAAGGGGCTTTCCCACGAGGTCGTCGAGGCGATCTCCCTCCTGAAGAAAGAGCCCGAGTGGATGCGCGAGTTCCGCCACAAGGCGCTCGACACCTTCTTCGCCAAGCTGATGCCGACCTGGGGTGACACGGCAATGCTGTCGGAGATCGACTTCGATCAGATCACCTACTACGTCCGCGCTACCGAGAAGCAGGAGACAAGCTGGGATGAGGTCCCCGAGAACGTCAAGCGCACCTTCGACCGCCTGGGCATCCCGGAGGCGGAGCGCAAGTTCCTCGCCGGCGTGTCGGCGCAGTACGAGTCCGAGGTCGTCTACCACTCGGTGAAGGAGGAACTCACCAAGCAGGGCGTCATCTTCCTCGACATGGACTCCGGGCTGCGCGAGCACGAAGAGATCGTGCGCAAGTACTTCGCCAGCGTGATCCCGGCCGCCGACAACAAGTTCTCGGCCCTCAACAGCGCCGTCTGGTCGGGTGGCTCATTCATCTACGTGCCGAAGAACACCGAGGTCGCGATTCCGCTGCAGGCGTACTTCCGCATCAACGCCGAGCGCATGGGCCAGTTCGAGCGGACGCTAATCATCGCGGACGAGGGCTCCAAGGTGCACTACATCGAGGGGTGCACCGCGCCGGTGTATTCCACCAACTCGCTGCACTCCGCGGTCGTGGAACTGATCGCAATGAAGGGCGCCCGCATCCGCTACACCACGATCCAGAACTGGTCCAACAACATCTACAACCTGGTCACCAAGCGCGCCGTCGCTTATGAAGACGCGGTGGTCGAGTGGGTGGACGGCAACATCGGCTCCAAGCTCACGATGAAGTATCCAGCCGTGATCCTTAAGGGCGAGCGTGCCCACGGCGAGGTGCTCTCGATCGCCTTCGCCGGCCCCGGGCAGCACCAGGACGCCGGCGCCAAGATGACGCACCTGGCACCCAACACGACGTCCAAGATAACGTCGAAGTCGATCTCCAAGGGGACCGGACGCTCCTCGTACCGAGGCCTGGTCAAGATCCGTAAAGGGGCTCATGGCTGCAAGACCTCGGTCCAGTGCGACGCGCTCCTGATCGGTGACGCCGCCCGCACCGACACCTACCCGACCATGGAGATCGCCGAGGACCAGGTTCGCGTGGAGCACGAGGCGCGTGTCTCCAAGATCGGGGACGAGCAGCTCTTCTACCTGCGTTCGCGCGGCATCAGGGATGACCAGGCGCGTCTGATGATCGTCAACGGCTTCATCGAGCCGTTCGTGAAGGAGCTTCCGATGGAGTACGCCGTCGAGCTCAACCGCCTCATCGAGCTGGAAATGGAGGGCTCCGTTGGCTAGCCGTCCGGTCGTCAATGCGCCCCCCACTGTCGCCCTTGACCACATCGAGGAGCTTTCGAGGGTCGCAGGCGAGGACGGCACGCTTCTCGCCATCCGCAACCAGGCGAGGG
>Ga0182010_10000056_pt1 | contig 57234 bp, 55 predicted proteins | sample 611E1MmetaG_FD_120488 | JGI IMG/M metagenome (GOLD analysis project Ga0182010, IMG submission 120488) | Permafrost microbial communities from Stordalen Mire, Sweden - 611E1M metaG | ecosystem: Environmental > Terrestrial > Soil > Wetlands > Permafrost | place: Sweden: Stordalen | collected... | reverse complement strand
GATTGCTGATTGCTGATTGCTGCCATGCTGGACCACGGTGAAGACGATCCTCAACATCCTGTGGCTGGTGCTCTGCGGCTTCTGGCTGGCCATCGGCTACGTGGCCGCCGGGGTGCTGATGTGCATCCTGATCGTCACCATCCCGTTCGGGGTCGCGTGCTTCCGGCTGGCCTCCTACGTGCTGTGGCCCTTCGGCCGGACCGTTGTCCCCAAGCCCGACGCAGGTGCCGGCTCGTTCGTCGGCAATGTGCTGTGGTTCGTCCTGGCCGGGCTCTGGATGGCGATCGCCCACATCATCACCGGGCTGGCGCTGTGCATCACCATCATCGGCATCCCGCTCGGCGTGGCCGACTTCAAACTGGCCGCCGTCGCCATCGCGCCGCTGGGAAAGGACATCGTCCGCACCGACGATCCCCGGGCCCTCGCCCGGGCGCTCTGACCACGCCGAACCCCGCACATCGCTTGGTAGGGTGCGAGCGTGGCGTCGCCTGTCCTGCTGTGCACCGATGGGTCCGATCTCTCCCTCAGGGCATTGGCCAGAGGGAGAGCGCTCCTCGACCCGGCCACCCCGGTCGCAGTGGTGACGGTGATGGACTCGGCGGACCCGGACTTGCTGTCCGGCACCGGCATGGCCGGGGGAGTCGTGTCGCCGGAGGAGTTCGACGCGAGGATGGACGTGGCCGCAGCCGAGGCCCGGGCGATCGTCGCCGACGCGCAGCAGCGGCTGGGACTGGGCGGCGCCGAGACCTACGTTCTGGGGGGCGAGCCCGCAGAGGCGATCTGCCGGCTGGCCTCGGAGCTGTCGGCGCAGGCGGTCGTGGTGGGGTCGAGGGGAAACGGGGGGCTGAAGCGCGCCGTGCTCGGCTCGGTCTCCGACCATCTGGTGCGCCATGCGCCCTGCCCGGTCATCGTGACGGGGGACAACGGCGAGCCTGACGACCACTGAGCGGGCTCCGCCGACCGGCGCCGACCGGGTGAACACCGGGTGGGGCTCAAAGCCTCCTGGTCACACCGATGCCCACAGGAAGTTTGTCAGGGTCCCAGCCGAGGAGGGCGACAGCCTGGCCGAATGCGAACCGGTCGGTCATGCCGGCGACATAGGCCACCGCCTCCCGCACGGCGAGTGGCTCCCCCCCCGTGAGGTCGGTTGTGCGGCCACCGCCATCGGGAATGAGGTTGGGGCGATCCCCGAAGTGCTCGACCAGGGCCTGCAGGACCCCCACGACCGACCCCCCCTGGGCGACAGAGCTGGGTCGGAGGTAGATGTGCTCGTAGTTGCTGGCCCGGAAGGCGGCCAGGGCCTCCGCCTGGGCATCGGCCATGCCGATGCGCCCCGAACTCAGGATTGCCGAGACCATGGCATCGATGAAGGTGCCCAACTGCTGGCTGCGTTGGTCGCCGCACCGCTCCCGCACCAGCTGCGGCAGGGCGCTCGGGGTGACGATGCCGCTCTTCACCGCATCCTCGAAGTCGTGGCAGACGTAGGCGATCCGATCGGCCCAGCTCACCACCTCGCCCTCCGGGGTGATCGGCGCGGGCCGCGACCACGAGTGGTTGCGGATGCCGTCGAGGGTCTCGTGACAGAGATTGAGCGGTGCCAGCGAGACGTCCGCCCCCCACGTGGCGTGGTCGAATCCCCCGTCGAGGTAGGGGGACAGCGCATCCTCGCTGGCATGGCCCCCCGGGCCGTGCCCGCAGTCGTGGCCGAGAGCGATCGCCTCCGTCAGGGCGACGTTGAGGCGGCAGGCCCGGGCGATGCTGGTGGCCACCTGGGCCACCTCCAGCGCGTGCGTCAGCCTGGTGCGCTGGTGGTCGTCGGGGAACACGAAGACCTGGGTCTTGCCGGCCAGCCTCCGGAACGCCGTGGCGTGCAGGATGCGGTCGTGGTCGCGTTCGAAACAGGTGCGCCACCGGTCGGGCTCCTCGGGCCGCAGCCGGTTGCCGGCGCCGAGCCCGCGGGTGGCCCCCGGGGCCAACTGCCCACGATCCGCCTCCTCGCGTGCCTGGCGATCGAAGCCGGACTCGGGGAGCTCGGCACCCGTGCCGGCATGGCTGTCCAGGTGGGCGAACGTGATGCCGTCGCCGCCATGACCTGCCATGGTCGATGCCCAGCGGCGGTGGCGCTCGTTCTCCCTGTCCATGCTGCCAGTGTGCCCCATGGCTGCGACGGCGGGACGCCGGGCGCCCCGGACCTTGTATCGTCGGAGGCAGCCGGCAGCGTTGCCGGAGCCAGCTGAGAGGAGCGTGCCAGGTGGACGTGCGTATCGGGATCGTGCAATCGATGAAGGAGCTCGACATCGAGTTGCCCGACGACGCAGAGCGCGACAAGGTCCTGGCCGACATCGAGGCGGCGTTGGCCGAAGACGGGACCATCCTCTGGCTCACCGACCGGAAGGGCCGTCAGGTCGGTGTCCCCGTCGGCAAGGTGGCCTACGTGGAGGTGGATCCACCCAGCTCCGACCGGCGGGTCGGCTTCGGGATCTCCTGATTCGACCCAGTATCGCCGGTGGGTGCGGCGCCGATCGGTGACGTGGCTGTTGATCGGATGACCGCGCTCCTCGATCTCAAACTGGTCTTCGTCACCGGCAAGGGGGGCGTCGGCAAGACGACGGTGGCGTCGGCCATGGCCCTGCTCGCCTCGCTGCAGGGCAAGCGGGTCCTCATCTGCGAAGTCGATGCTAAGGGCGACGTCGCCGGCTTCTACGAGGCGCCGCCCACCGTGTTCAAGGAGCGGGAGGTCCTGCCCGGCCTCTTCGCCATGACCATGGACACCGAGGCGTCACTGCGCGAGTACCTCAAGCTCCAGCTGCGCATCCCGGTGGTGGGGCGCATCGGCCCGCTGGCCAAGGCCTTCGACTTCGTGGCCACGGCGGCACCCGGGGTCCGGGAGATCCTCACGGTGGGCAAGCTCTGCTACGAGGTCCGCGAGCGCAACTACGACCTGGTGGTGGTGGATGCACCGGCCTCGGGCCACATCGTCGGCCAGCTGGCGGCACCCCAGGCCATCAACAACCTGGTCAAGGTCGGCCTCATCCGGAGCCAGACCGATTGGATGCTCGACATTCTCTCCGATCCGGCGTCCACCGGCCTGGTGGCGGTGTGCACCCCCGAGGAGATGCCGGTCACCGAGACGATCGAGCTGGCCGACCGGGTCAGCAAGGAGACCACGGTGACGCTGTCCGCGGTGGTGGTCAACCGGGTCCTGCCCGAGCTGTTCGGCCGGCAGGAGGAAGAGGTGTTCGACGTCCTGGGCTCGGGTGAGGCGCTGGGCCGGCTGAACGAGCTGGTCGGGGCCGACGCCGGTCCGGTGCTGGACGCCGCCCGGCTGGCCGTCACCATGCGGCGGACCCGCTCCACCCACCTCGACCGCCTCCGCGCGAGCATCGGCGGCGCGACCCCCATGCTCTACCTGCCGTTTCTCTTCACCCGATCCCACGGGCTCCGGACGACCCGGCAGGTGGCGGCCTCATTGGGCGAGGAGCTGGGTTACTGATGGCCGGCTCCCGCCCCGGCGGGGCGGGCCGCTCCCCTCGGGACGCCGGCGCCATCCGGATTGCAGGTTCGGCGCCGGCGGCCGGCAGCGGATCGATGGACGGGCTGCTGGCCAACAAGGAGATCGTCGTGGCCTGCGGGCCGGGCGGCGTGGGCAAGACGACCACCGCGGCCGCCGCGGCCGTGATGGCCGCCGTCAGGCACGGGTCCAAGGTGCTGGTGCTGACCGTCGACCCCGCCAAACGGCTGGCCAACGCTCTCGGCCTCGATGGCATCGGTAACACCGAGCACCGGGTCCCCGACGAGGCCTTCCGCGCCGCCGGGGTGAAGCCCAGGGGCCAGTTGTGGGCAGCCATGCTCGACACCAAGGAGTCGTGGGACGCCCTCATCCGGCACCACGCCCCCGACGAGCAGACCCGCGAGGAGATCCTGGCCAATCCTCTGTACCAGAACATCTCGGGGCGGTTCATCCAGAGCCACGACTACATCGCCATGGAGCGGCTCTACGAGATCCATTCGGAGAGCGACTACGACCTGATCGTGGTGGACACCCCGCCCACCCGCAACGCCCTCGACTTCCTCGACGCCCCCCAGCGGATGGCCGACTTCTTCTCCTCCCGGCTGCTCCGCTGGCTGATCGTCCCCTACCGCTCGCGCCTGGTCAACGTGGCCACCAAGCCCTTCTACCAGATCGCCGATCGGATCCTCGGTACCGAGTTCCTCGCCGACATCTCGGAGTTCTTCATCCTCTTCCAGTCGATGTACGACGGTTTCGTCGAGCGGTCCGAGTCGGTAGGCCGGCTGTTGTCCGACCGGCGCACCACCTTCGTCGTGGTCTCCACCCTCGAGGCGGTGCCGCTCCGGGAGGCCGAGTTCTTCGCCGAGCAGCTCACCGCCAGGCGGCTCCACCTGGGTGCCATCGTCTTGAACAAGGTGCTTCCGGACTACCTCCGGAGTGCCGGCGGCGCATCAGTGGCCGAAGCGATGAAGGAGCGGGCCGGGGACCTCGCGGAGCGACTCTCCCCGACGCTGGCCAAGGTGGACCCCGCGCTCGGCGACACCGACCAGATCGCCCGGGTCCTCACCGAGGTCGCCGACAGTTACCTCAACTTCCAGGTGGTGGCGCTCCGGGAGTTGGAGGAGCGGTCCAGCCTCTCGGTGGTGCCCGAGGTGCTGGCCACCGTGCCCTTCTTCGACACCGACATCTTCGACCTGACCGGCCTTCTCAGGCTGGGTGAACAGATCTGGGACTAGACGCGAACGCCGGGCGCCCCTCCGAGCACGTCGTCCGGCTGCCTTACGATGCATCCATGACCGACATCGTCGACCCCGCACTGGAGGCGTACGCCACCGAGCGCACCACGCCGCCGCCGCTCTTCCTGGAGGAGCTGGCCGACGAACTGCGGGCCACGCTCGACTCCCCGGGCATGATGGTCGGCCGACTCGAGGGCCGCTTCCTCGAGATGCTCACCTTCGCCCTCGATGCGCGCTCGGTGCTCGAGATCGGCACGTTCGGCGGATACTCGTCGCTGTCGATGGCGGCCGGTCTGGCCCCTGGTGGACGGATCACCACCTGCGAGATCTCCCCGGTGCATGCCGAGTTCGCCCGCCGCCACATCGCGGCCAGCCCGTATGCCGACCGCATCGACGTGGTGGTCGGCCCGGCCATCGAGTCCATCGCCGTCCTGGAGGGCCCCTTCGACCTGGTCTTCATCGATGCCGACAAGGCCGCCTACCGCGACTACTTCGAGGCAGTGCTTCCCAAACTCGCCCCACGTGGTCTCATCGCCGCCGACAACACGCTGTGGAGCGGCCGGATCCTCGACCCGACCGACACCACCGAGGACACGGTGGCCCTCCGTCTCTTCAACGATGCCCTGGCCGTCGACCCGCGGGTGGTCGTGGTCCAGACCACCGTCCGCGACGGAGTCACTCTCATCCGCCGGGCAGCCTGACACCCCCGGCTTACCGCTCCGGCCGCCCGTTGTGGACGGAGCGCCCATGCTCTCGAAAGGACCGAGTACGACCGTGCTGGACTACCACCTTCACCTCTGGCCCCACTCGCAGCGTGATGCCGAGGCCACCATCGAGCAAGTGGCGGCATACTGCAGTCGCGCCGTCGAGGCGGGGGTGGAGGAGATCGCCCTCACCGAGCACCTCTTCCGGTTCACCCAGGCCAAGGAGCTTCTGGGCGGGTTCTGGGACGACCTCCCCGGCGAGGCGCTCCGCCCGGGAATGGCCGCCTACTGGGATCACCACGCCCGGGTGGACCTCGACACCTATGTCGAGGTCGTCCAGGCGGTGAAGGCCGAAGGCCTGCCGGTCGTGCTCGGCCTGGAGGTCGACTTCTACCAGGGCCGCATGGACCAGGTGGCCGGACTGTTGGCCGGTTACCCCTTCGACGTGCTGTTGGGATCCGTTCACTGGTTGGGCACGTGGCGATTCGACGTGTTGAACGATCCGCTGATCCTGGCCGAGTGGGACGCCCGGGACATCGATACCGTCTGGGACGAGTACACCCGGGCCATGGAGGAGCTGGCAGCCTCCGGGGTGTGTGACGTCTTCGCCCACCCGGACCTGGTGAAGATCGCCGGGCGGATGCCGGCCGTTCCAGGCGAGTTCTACGATCGGATCACCGAGGCGGCGGTGCGCTCGGGCATGGCGGCCGAGCTCTCCTCGGCGGGATGGAGGAAGCCGGTGGGCGAGGAGTACCCGGCACCTGCGCTGCTCAGGCGATTCATCGACCAGGGTGTCCCCCTCACGACCGCGTCGGACGCCCACAGCCTCCCCGACGTTGCCGACCGTGTCGACGACCTGCGTGACCTGCTCGTGGCCGCCGGGGTGAGCCGACTGCAGGGCTTCCGCAACCGGAAGCCCTACGAGGTCGCCGTGGCCACGCCGGAAGGGAACTGACCGTGGCAACGCCGGCAGAGCTCGCATTCGAGCGGACCGACCTGGACGAGGCGCAGCTGGGGCACCTCCAGCGCCTCCTCGGCACCTGGGGCATCCTGGCGGACCTGTCGTTCTCGGACCTCGTGCTCATGGCCCCGATGGCACCGTTGCCGGGAGATCCCCATCCCGACGGGCAGATGCTGGTCGTGCTGGGCCAGATGCGACCGTCGAACAGCGCCACCGTCGTGCAGCACGACCTGGTCGGGCAGACCGCCGTGCCGACCGACTGGCCCCAGGTGGTCCAGGCCTTCCAGTCCGGTGAGGCCTCACGGGGCGAGCAGCTGCTCGAGGCCGGCGAGGAGCCGGTTCGCCTCCACAGCATCCCGGTCCGGTGCGAAGGGACCACGGTGGCGGTGCTGGCTCGGCTCTCGGCCGGTGCGGGCCGCAGGCCCGGCCATCTCGAGCGCACCTACCGCGATGTGTTCGAGCGGTTCGCGGTCATGGTTTCGGAGTCGACATTCCCGTTCCCGAGCGAGGAGGTCGCCACCGAGGAGGCGCCGCGGGTGGGCGACGGCGTCGTCCTGGTCGACGAAGAGGGTCGGGTGCGCTTCGCCTCCCCCAACGCCACCAACGCACTGCACCGGATGGGGATGTACTCGCAGATCGAGGGCCGGCGCCTCACCGACCTCGGAATCGAGGAGTCCGCCATCGAATGGGCGCTGGCCTCGGCCCTGCCGGTGGTCGAGGAGGTGGAGCGCCGGCCGGATGTCACAGTGCTGCTCCACTGCATCCCCCTGATCGCGCACGAGGATGTGACCGGATGCCTCGTGCTGATGCGGGACGTCACCGACGTGCGGCGACTCGACCGGCTGCTGCTCTCCAAGGACGCGGCCATTCGCGAGGTGCACCACCGGGTGAAGAACAATCTGCAGACCATCTCGGCCCTGCTCCGCCTCCAGGCCAGGCGCCTGCCCCCGGGCGAGGGCAGAGTGGCCCTCTTCGAGGCGGAACGGCGGGTACGGTCGATCGCCATCGTGCACGAGATCCTCTCCCGCGAGCCGAGCGACCAGGTTCCCTTCGACGAGATCGTGACCTCGCTGATCCGGATGGCCGAGGATTCGGTCGTGGTGTCGCGGCACCTTTCCTTTGAAGTCACCGGACTGCTCGGCGAGGTGCCCGCCCACGTGGCGACACCCCTGGCGGTGGTGGTGGCCGAGCTGGTCCAGAACGCCATCGAGCATGCGTTCCCCGAGTTCGAGGCGGAGGACGGTGCCGAGGGCCCGGGCCCGCACGGCTCCTCGGATCACGACGGCGGCGGAGCCCCCCACGCAGCAGGCCACATCCGCGTGCATCTAGTCAACGACGGCACCACGTTGAGGCTGGAGGTGACCGACGACGGATCGGGCCTGCCCGACGGATTCGACATCGATGCCTCCGAGAGCCTCGGCCTGTCCATCGTCCGCGATCTGGTGCGCAGTCAGTTGGACGGATCCATCACCATGCGCAACAGGAACGAGGTCGAGCCCGCCCAGAGCGGGACGACGGTGATCATCGAACTCCCGGCACAGGAGGCCCAGCCGATCGGCCAGTAGGGGGCGGGAAGGAGGCCCGCTGCAGGGGAGAGGCCGCTCAGGAGGCCCGGCGACGCGCGGCGAGCCAGGCCTTGCGCAGCTTGCGGCGCTCTTCTTCGGAGGTCCCGCCCCACACGCCCGACTCCTGGTTGGTGGCGAGGGCGAAGTCGAGGCAGGGCTCCTGGGCGTCGCATGCGCAACAGACGCGCTTGGCCGCCTCGATCTGGTCGACGGCCGGCCCGGTGGTGCCTATCGGGAAGAAGAGGTCGGGTTCCGTGCTCCGACACGCAGCGAGATGCCGCCAGTCCCCGTCGTCCCACTCGACCGTGCGGTTCCACATAAGAGCCACGCTGATTTCCTCCGCTCCACAGTCCCGAGAATCCCTGTTTGTGATTAGTTTCACATAACTCGGCGCCAAAGCGTCACCGGCCGTTCAGGGTGCGTTCACTAGAGTAATCACCGGCACCTACGCTTGCAAGCAGTTCTGAGGCCTATTGCACGGCTCTTGTGGCGTGGTTCCGGCCGGAGCGGCAATCCTGGGGAGGCCCCGAAGCGATGGTTGCGACTGCGGTCCAGGCCCATCGCGGGAGTCCCGACGCCGCCAGGGGGGTCCGGGAGAACACGCTGCAGGCATTCGTGCGTGCCCGGGAGCTCGGCGCCGCCGGTGTCGAGCTCGATGTGCGGCGGACGGCGGACGGAGCGTTGGCCGTCCACCACGACCCCGTCGTCAGCGGTGTCGGGCCCGTCCACGAGCTGGCCGCCGATGACCTCCCTGCCTTCGTGCCCCTGCTCGGGGCCGCCCTCGAGGTGTGCGAGGGGATGATCGTCAACATCGAGATCAAGAACCTCCCTGGTGAGCCCGGGTTCGACTCCGACGAGCGGTTGGCGGGGCAAGTGGTCGAGCTGGTGGTTGCGGCGGGACGCACGACGACGGTGGTGATCTCCTCGTTCTGGCCCGCCACCCTCGAAGCGGTCCGGGAGGCCCACTCCGAACTGCCCACCGGGTTCCTTGTGGCTTCGTGGTTCGACCCCGCCCTGAGCGTGGCGATGGCCACGGAACGGGGATGCACCGCCCTCCACCCGTGGGTGGAGCTGGTCACGCCGGCGCTGGTGGGCCACGCCCACGATGCCGGCCTGTCGGTTGCCGCATGGACGGTGGACGATCGGCCCGGCCTGGAGGAGATGGAGCGGGCGGGCGTCGACACGGTCATCACCGACGACGTCCCCCTTGCCCTGGCCACCTACGGCATGGGCTGAGCGACCCGGACCGCGCCCGGTGCCGCCGGCGGCGGCGGCTCGGATCGGGGTGCCCTGACCTGGGATCACGGCCCGATTGGTCGATCGGCCGAATTTCGTCAACAATGCACGGCCATGAACGTCGTTGTCTGTGTGAAGCAGATCCCCGATCCGGCCGCACCACCGGCCCTCGATGCGGGGACGAAGAACCTCGTCCGGGCAGGAAAGCTCATCCTCGATGATTCCGACGCCTACGGCGTGGAGATGGCGCTGCAGCTGGCCGACGCCGCCGGAGGAGGCGAGGTGACCCTGGTGTCGATGGCTCCAAACGGCGAGACCTCGGGGCTGCGCACAGCGCTGGCCATGGGAGCGGCCAAGGCGATCCTGGTCAGTGACGATTCGCTGGCCGGGACCGACGCCCTGGGAACGGCCAAGGTGCTGGCCGCGGCCGTCAAGCGGGCCGAGCCGGACCTGGTTTTGGCTGCCACCGAGTCCACGGACGGGTACACCGGGACCACTCCGGTGCAGGTCGCCGAGTTGCTGGGCCTTCCCTCGGTGACCTTTGCCAAGAAGGTGGAGATCACCGGCAACTCGGTCAAGGTGGAACGCCAGACCGAGGCCGGGTACGACGAGGTCGAGAGCCCGCTGCCGGCACTGGTCACCGTGACCGCCGGCGTGGTCGAGCCCCGCTATCCCTCCTTCAAGGGGATCATGGCGGCCAAGTCGAAGCCGGTGGAGATCCTCACGGTGGCCGAGCTCGGGCTCGACGCCGGTGAGATCGGCGCCGCCGGGGCACGCCAGGAGATGACCCAGGTGGCCGACGCCGAGGCACGCGCCGCCGGCGAGATCGTCGTCGACGAGGGAGAGGGCCATCAGCGGGTCATCGAGTTCCTCGAGCAACTGAAGGTCCTGTAGGGATCGGGTAGGAGAACAAGCGCACATGTCTGTCGACAAGATCTGGGTCCTCGCCGAAGTTGTGGACGGGGCGCCCATCACCACCTCGCTCGAACTGATCACCCATGCCAGGTCATTGGCCGGGACGGTGGAGGCCGTTGCCTGGGGAGACGCGACCCCGTCTGTGGCCGCCACCCTGGGCGAGTACGGCGTGACCACCGTGCACGACGTCGGTGATCTGGGCGGGGCCCTCCCCGGCGTGCCGGTCGCTGCTGCCATCGCCGCCGCAGTTGCCGCCGGAGCCGGCCCCGATGCCATCTTGTTCCCCGCCACCTACGACGGCCGGGACATCGCCGGTCGGCTGTCGGCGAAGCTCGACCGCCCGGTGCTGACCAATGTGGTCGACCTCATCGCAGACGACGGCGGGCTGGTCACCCAGCATGCGATCTTCGGCGGCACCCAGGTGGTCTCTGCCCGCTTCACGGGCGAGGGTCCGGGGATCTACGTGGTCAGGGCCAAGTCCTTCCCCGCCGAGCCCTCCGGGGGCGCGCCCGCATCGGCGGTGGCGGCCCCAGCACCGGACACCGGTGCCACCAACGCGGCACGGATCGTCGCCCGCCACGTCGAGGAGCGCACCGGCCCCAAGCTCGACGAAGCCGCCGTCGTGGTGTCCGGCGGGCGGGGCCTCGGCGAGAAGGACAGTTACGCCCTCATCGAGGAGCTGGCGACGCTGCTGAGGGGTGCCGCCGGCGCCAGCCGGGCCATCGTCGACGCCGGGTGGGTTCCCTACTCGCATCAGGTCGGCCAGACCGGAAAGACGGTGAAGCCCACCGTCTACCTGGCGTGCGGGATCTCCGGTGCCACTCAGCACCTGGTGGGAATGAAGAACTCGAAGAACATCGTGGCCATCAACAAGGACGCGGATGCCCCGATCTTCTCCGTGGCCGACCTCGGCATCGTGGGCGATGTCCACAAGGTGCTGCCCAAGCTCATCGACGCCCTGAAGTCGAGGGGCTGACCGCGCTGTCCCGGCTCGGCTGACCACCGGGCGGGGCGGAATACCCTCGTCTGGGGGCCGCCCTGGCGACTGGTCGTGGCCCCGGCAACGACCAGTCGGCTGGTGGCGCCGGCGTGGGAGGCGGTTCGGCCGGGTACCGTCAGGGGTGGCTTGTCCGACCCCGACGACGACTGGTGCATGCCATAATGTCTCCCACAGTCCTCTAGTGCCCTGATCCTCGGGAAGTGATCTCCACCGGTTACAGCCGCCGCAGCCGTCCTGCCCGACAAGAGAGGCTCGGTGACCCATCGGTGTGGCATCTGGTGAACGTCGGCAGCTGTTTCGGGCCTCTGGGTTCCAGACACCTCCCGTGGACTCGCGTTCACCGTGCCTAGGCCTGTAGAAGGAACCAGCCCCTACCTCCCAGGCCTGGACGGGATCCGCGCCGTCGCCGTCCTGGCCGTCATCGCCTATCACCTCGACTTCGGGTGGGCTCCAGGCGGCTTGCTCGGCGTGCAGGTCTTCTTCGTGCTCTCGGGGTACCTCATCACCGATCTCCTCGTGGCCGAATACCGGCGTAACCACGGGATCGGACTGGCCCGGTTCTGGATCCGGCGGGCCAGGAGGCTACTGCCGGCGCTCTTCGTGATGCTGTTCGTGGTCGTGGGGTGGGCCACGTTGTTCGATCGCGACCAACTGGCCACCTTGCGCAGCGATCTTCCGGCCGGGATCTTCTATGTGAGCAACTGGTGGTTCATCTTTCATCACGTCTCGTACTTCGCCAGGTTCGGTCCGCCGTCTCCGCTCGGGCATCTGTGGTCGCTGGCCATCGAGGAGCAGTTCTACCTCGTCTGGCCCCTCGTGATCCTCGTCGGAATGCGGTGGATCCACACGAAACGGACGCTGATCCTCGTCACCCTCGCCATGGCGGCCGGATCTGCGCTGGAGATGGCCGTGCTCTTCTCCCCCGACGGCGATCCCACCCGGGTCTACGACGGGACCGATACCCGGGCCTTCGCGCTGTTGATCGGCGCCGCCCTCGCCTTCGGTTTACCCCGCAACCGAACCTTCGCCACGGTCACACCCAGTGCCCGACGCCTCCTGAATTTCGTAGGTGGAGCGTCGCTGCTCGGGATCCTCATGATGTTCTGGCACACCAACCAGTACGAGCCATTCCTGTACGGGGGCGGCATGGTGCTCCTCTCCATCCTCGCGGCGCTGGTCATCGCCGTGACCATCCACCCCGGGTCACAGTTGCGGTCGATCCTCGGGTGGGAACCGCTCCGATGGGTGGGGGAGCGGTCGTACGCCATCTACCTCTGGCACTACCCGATCATCGTGTTGACCACGCCACTCAATGCCCCTCCCGGTGCGCGACGGGCGACGCTCCAGCTCCTCGCAACGTTCCTCATCGCGGCGGCGTCGTGGCGCTATATCGAACAGCCCGTCCGGCACGGAGCGCTCGGCCGCCAATGGCAGCGGATCCGGCAGCACGAATGGTCGTGGCCCCGATTGCAGCCGGTGGGCTGGGTGCTGGCCGGAGGGGTGATGGTCAACGCCGCCATCTGCGGCGTCGGCCTCTTCGGGCTGGTCTCGGCCTCCGCTGCGGACCCTGCGTCCCAGGTCACAAGCATTGTCCCCGTGGGAGGCCACCACGCAGCGCCATCGGCCACGGTGGCGGGGACCTCTTCGGCTCAGCACCCGGGCTCGGTGTCCACCGCTCCCGCCCCCCCTCCACCGCCCGGGCAGGGTGTGACTGCGATCGGAGACTCCATCATGGTCGACGCCGCCCCTTACCTCCAACAGATGCTGCCCGGCATCGCCGTCGTTGCCCAGGTCGGCCAGCAGCTCGACCAGGTCCAGAGTGGAGTGGCCCAACTCAAGACCGAGGGCGTGGTGGGGAACCGGTTGATCCTCGAACTCGGGGCAAACGGGCCCTACACGGCATCGCAGCTGCAGGCGCTGCTCACCTCCCTCGGCCCCATGCAGAAGATCGTGCTCGTCAACACCCGCGTGCCCCGACCATGGCAGCAGGAGGTCAACGACACGATCGCCGCCGTCGCCCGGACCCGCCCGAACGCCACCGTGGTGGACTGGTATGCCGACAGCGCGGCCCACCCCCAGTACTTCTATCCCGATGGGGTGCATCTCGAGCCCGCCGGGTCCAAGTACTACGCATCGCTGCTCGCGCTGGCTCTCGAGGCGCCTCGCGGAGGCTCTCGAGGATCCGGGGCGCCCATCCACTGACCGATCTGGGTCATCGAGACGCGTCCGCCGGCGACTCCATGACGCCCTTTCGGCGGCTGCTCACACCAGCGGCCACGGATAGGGGGGCCGGTCCCCTTTCGGTTCGGGGAACCTCCCGGCGCGGAGCAGCGCGGTGATCCGCCCCAGGATCGCCTCACGCTCCGCCTCCGACAGCAGTTCGTCCAGCGCTTCGGGGAGACTCGATCCCAATCGGGCCAGATCGACCAGGATCCCCGCGGGAACCTCCTCGCCGACAAAGTCCCAGATCACCGTCCGCAGCTTGTGCTGGCGGTGGAAGCACAGGCCGTGGTCGATGCCCCACAGCCGCTGGTCGGACCCCATCAGCACGTGGCCGCTCTTGCGGTCGGCGTTGTTGGCGACGATGTCGAAGGCGCAGATCGTGCGCAGCTCGGCGGAGCGGCTGCCCTCGTCGAAGACGGTGAAGTAGTGCTCTTCGTAGTCGGCCTCGACGAACAGTTGCAGCGAGCCGGCACCGAAGGGACCGTCCTCACGTGCCACGGTGGGCGGGACGATGCCCCACCCGAGGGCCTCGGAGAGGACGAAGGCCGCCACCTCACGCCGATAGAGGCCGTCGGGGAAGTCCCACAGCGCCTGCTCGCCACCTGCTGGCTTGTACACGGCTCGCAGCGGAACAGGACCATCGGTGCCCAGGCTGACCAGGAAGGTCAGGTTGGAACTCCACGGGAGCCTGCCCTCCACGGTGAGCTCACCGGACCCGAGCTCTTCGATCGCCGTGCCCAGGTCCGGACCGACATCGGGTGTCCAGCCGGTCACACGGCCGGCGGTCGGTGGCCGTTGGTCCGCGGGCATTCGTGACCGGACGGGTCGAGCGGTGATCCGCACAACGGACAGGGAGGCCTCCCCGATTCGACCAGCTTGGTGGCTTGGATGGCAAAGGCGGCGGCCTGCTCACGGCTGATGGCGAGGCGGGCGATGGCTCCGGCCTCCTCTTCGGCGACGAGTTCCTCGATGACCAGGACGATCCGGTCCTCGGCATCGTCGTAGGACACGCCGATCGTCCCGACCGCCCAGACCGGCTCGGCCGGCTCCTCGAGGGGAAGCTCCTCGGGCAGGTGCCCGGGGCGCCGCTCGCCCTTGACGATCCGCGCCAGGAGGTCGGCCACCACGGCCACCTGCTGCTTCTCGATCTTGAGGGTGAGCAACATCGGGCCCTGCCGGCACTGGAGCAGGAAGAGCCGGTTGCCGGCCGGGCCGATGGTGCCCAGGACGAGCCGGTCGGCGGTGAGGTCGTAGCCTTCGCTCACGAGATGGCCAACTCGTTAAGCGAGGCGGTGGAGTTGACGGTCAGGACGTGCGGGCCGGCGTCCGTGTAGGCCAGGGCCGACACCGAGCAGGGCGACACGACCAGGCGCTGGAACAGGTCGAGGGGGGTACCGGCCGCCACGGCCACGGCCGCCTTGATCGGATCGGCGTGGGACACGACCACGATGGTCTCGCCGCGGTGGCGGGCCACCAACCGGCTGATCGCCGAGCCCATCCGGGCCTGCATCTCGAGGAAGGACTCCCCCTTGGGGAACCGGAACCCGCTGGGCGATCGCTGGACCTGGGCCCACTCCGGCTTCTTGGCCAGCGCAGCCAGGCGCGATCCGGTCCACTCGCCGAAGTCGCACTCGAGGAGGCCGCGGTCGGAGCGGACCCGGAGTCCGAGGCGCCTGGCGATCGGGTGCGCCGTCTCGGCGGTCCGCTCCAGCGGTGAGGCGTAGACCGCCAAGGGTGGCTGCCCGCCGGAATCGGCCAGTGCGCCGATCCGTTCGGCGGCGGCCTCGGCCTGGGCCCGGCCTTCGTCAGAGAGGTGCAGGCCGGGGGCGCGGCCCGGGAGCACCTTGCCGGTGGTCGGTGTCCTGCCGTGGCGGACCAGGAGGATCACCGTGGGTCTGGTGGGGAGGTTCCGTCGGCTGGCCACGCCTGTTCACCGTACTCTGTCCGGGTGCGGCACCGACCGCCCCCGAGAGGTCGCGAGCGTTCAGTACGAGGTGCCCGCCATGGGTTGATCGGCAGCCCGCTCCACCGGGGTGACGACCGGCGGCACGGGCTGGGCGATGGCGGCGGCGGGATCGATCTCGTCCCATTCGGGACCCTCCGGATCGTGGCTGTGGTCCTCGTGGGAGAGCTTGGACGGCCACCAGTTCCACCGACCCAGCAGGACCACCACCGACGGCACCAGCAGCGTTCGCACGAAGAACGTGTCGAGCAGGATGCCGGCGGCCAGCCCGAGGCCGATCTCCTTCACCTGGGTGTTGCCCGTGGCGGTCAGCACACCGAAGGTCCCGGCCAGGATGAGGCCGGCCGACGTCACGGTGGTGCCGGTGGCCTCGACGGCCCGTCGCACGGCGACCCGGATGGGGGCGTGGTGGGCCTCTTCGCGAATGCGGGTCATCACCAGGATGTTGTAGTCCTGCCCGAGGGCCATGATGAAGACGAACATGAAGAAGGGGAGGACGAAGTTGATCCCGTCCTGGCCGCCGATGATCACGAAGACCAGGACGGCCAGGCCGAGGGAGGCGAGGTAGGAGAGGCCCACGCTGGCCACCAGGTACAGGGGGGCGACCAGGCTGCGCAGGACGATGGCCAACAGCAGGGCCAGGACGAGCATGACGATGGGGATGATCTTGACCAGGTCGTTGCCGGCGATGGCGCCGACGTCGGCGGCGTCGGGTGCGTAGCCGGTGACCCCGGTGGCGCTGGCCCCGATCGACCGGCCGACCTGGCCGACCGCGGCACGCACGGCCGGCATGGCCGCGGCGGCTGCGGTACTGGTCGAGGGGCCGGCGCGCAGGGTGGTCTGGTACTGGACGGTCATCCCGTCGGGGCTGATGTACTGGGCCGAGGCCTGATAGGCACTGTAGATGTCGGCCGGGACGGCCACGCCGGGCGGCGGCGTGACCGGCAGTGTGGCTGCGGGGCCGAGGGCCGCCAGCCGGTCGTGGGCATCGGCCAGTTCAGCGGGCGTGAGCATGACGCCGTTGGGATTGAGCGCACCCGTCACTGACTCGAAGTCCCCGGTCCGCTCGAGCCGCTGCTGGGCCGTGGCCAACAGCTGGGGGTCGCTCCAGACGGGGGCCGGCAGTCGGAAGAGGACGCTGGTGGGATCGCCGCCGGTCGATGGGTAGTCGGCGGCCAGGATGGCCTGGCCCTTCCCCGAGTCCGAGGTGGCAGGTGCCGCCTGGTTCCCGAACCCGGTGGGCGAGTAGGCCAGCATGGACAGGGCCAACCCACCGAAGAACACCAGCCCGATGACCAGCGTCAGCACCGGTCGACCCACGACCTTCCCGGCGATGCGTCCCCACACCCCGCGCTTGTGCTGCCCCACCCGGGGGATCCGGGGCCAGAACACGCTCCTCCCCAGAATCGCCAGCAGGGCCGGCAGCAGCGTGAGGTTGGCCAGCAGGGCCACGGCGATCCCGATTGCCAGGGCCGGCCCGAGTCCCTTGTAGAGCCCGAAGGTGGCGATCACCACCGTCGCCAGCGCACCGATCACCGTCAGCCCCGAGAAGGTGATCGACTCCCCGACCTTGCACAGGGAGAAAGAGACGGCCTCGTCGACGCCCTTTCCGCGTCGCAGCTCCTCGCGGACACGGAAGATCAGGAACAGGCCGTAGTCGGTGCCCGCCCCCAGCATGACCACCACCAACAGGATGGGAGTGAGGTCCGACACCTGGACGCCGATGTGGGACGACTGGGCGATGATCGGGCCGGCGGCGAACAGGGCGACGGCCGAGGGCAGGAGGGCGACCAGGGGGGCCAGCAGGGCCCGGAAGGTGAGCAGCAGCAAGAGCACGATGAACACGAACGACAGAAGTTCGGTCAGCGTCTGGATGTGGCTGGTCTGGTTCTGTTCGTCGACCGACTGGGCCACCGAGCCTGTCAGGTGCATGGCGACGCCGGGGTGCGAGCCCGACGACGTGAACGCTGAGCGCAGCTCTTCGACGGTGCGGGTGGTCACCTTGCCGGTCGAGGATGACGGCAGGTTCAGCTCGACGAGGGCCTTGCGGGCCCTCCCGTTGGCGGAGACCCCCTGGTCCAGCACGGCGGTGACCCGTGGGACCGACCGCATGGCCGCCTCGGCTCGGTTGATCGCCGCGTCGTCGGCCGCAGTGAGCGCCCCGCCCGGGGCGGCGGCGATGAAGGTGGCGTCCGACTGCGAATGCGAATTGAAGGGAGCAGCGAGCCTGCCGGCCTGCACGCTGGGGACACTGGCGGGCAGGAAGTCCGAGTTGCTGCTCTTCTCCACACTCGAGAGTGGAGGGAGGGCAACGCTCAGCACCACGGCCACGATGACCCAGGCGGCGACGATCAGCCATCGGAATCGTACGGTGAACCGTCCTAGGGCGGCGAACAAACGGTGATCCTCCAGCACTCGGTGGCCGGACCCCACAGGTGGACAACACCGCCGGCTCCCGGTGGCACTCCTTGGCCCATGGGACCGCACCAGAGTGCCCGGGCACCGGATGGTGGGCGTGGCCTTTCCCCCAAGTGTACGCCCGGACCCCGATCCGGTTGAGAGTCGTTCGGCCCTATTCCGGTGATTATTAGGCGATTCTCACGTGGGGGTCGGCAGGCGGCGCGGCATCGGTACGGCAGTCTCGGGCCACCGCCTGCGGCTGACCCGGGCGAGCCGGTGGAGCAGTTCGATGGCCCCCGGGTCGTCGTCGCCGGGCCGGGTCTCGACGGCCCCGTCGGCGATCATGCCGTCGAGCAGCTGGCGACCCCTGTCGGTGCGGACGATGGTGAGGGTCCAGTCGTGGAACGCGCCGATGCCGCCGGTCGAGATGTCGGCGTGCTCGGCGGCGAAGTCCGGGCATGACTTGCACCCCTCCCTCGTCCAGGCGTGCGCCTCCTTGAGCGGGATCTCGTGGAACCCGCCGTCACGCGTCCACACCTGGAACACGCCCTTGATGTTCATCTTGGAAATGTCGGCCCGGGCGATCCCGTACCTGGCCTCGAAGAGCTCGGGGAAGATGGCGTCGTCGAACGTCTTGGAGCAGAGGAGGCCGATGGTCAGGGACAGCCGGCGGGCGATCTTGCCCGCCTTGCGGGCAGCCATGACCGGCGGCGCCGAGGCCTGGCACCCCATACCCACCAGGGCGATGCGCTCGGCCCCCGCCTCGATGGCCCCCGGGTAGGCCAGAGGGTTGGCCGAGTAGGTGTAGCGGGAGCCGGCGGCGGCGAGGACTTCGGCCCGGGTGGTCGCCACCCCGGGCACCGCCTTCCAGGTGGATCCGTCGCCTTCGAGGTTGGAGACGAGGGCGGCGTCGATCACGTCGTGCTCGAGTGCCCAGATGAGCAGGGCGGAGACCAACCCTCCGTCCTGGCCGGCCTGGTGGATCTCTGGATCGGTGGCCCTCACCAGGAGGATGTCCGACGAGACCCCGGCCACCTCCTCGCTGGTGCGCTCCCTCCCGAACAGGTGGGTGTCGATCTCCGGTTCCCACAGACGGAACCGCGGGCAGGCCCGGGTGCACATCGTGCACCCCTTGACCCCGTGGGTGCAGCTGTCCGGCCCACCGTCGGCGTCGATGTGGAACGGCTTGTACCTGCCCCCGGTGTCGTCGTAGGAGAGGACGTCGTACGGGCAGGCCACGACGCAGCCGGCGCAGCCCGTGCACAGGCCGGACGTGACCACTTCGGACAGGAGTTCGGCCCAGTGGGGCTTCTCGGGCGGCATGGCCACACCCTACCCAGGGGTGTCGGGCCGGCGGCGCACTGCGGCCCAGGGCGGAGGGTTGGCTACCCTCGTCCGGTGCCCGAACTTCCCGAGGTCGAGTGCTACCGACGCCTGGCCGAGTCCGCCCTCGGCCGGACCATCGCCTCGGTGTCCGTTCCCGACCCCTGGTTCGTGAAGGGGGGAGCGACCGCCGACACCCTGCGCCGTGCGCTGATGGGCCACCGGTTCGACTCCGCCCGCCGCATCGGGAAGCTGCTCCTGGTCGGCATCGACAGCGGGTCGACCCTCGGGATCCGTTTCGGGATGACCGGGACGTTGGTGGTCGACGGGGCCGACGGGGTGGGGCAGCTGCTCTATGCCCCGCGGCGGCACCACCCGGCGTGGGACCGGTGGTCGGTGCTGTTCGAGGACGGCGGCACCGTGGTGGTCCGGGATCCGAGGCGCCTGGGCGGGGTGTCCCTCGACCCGGACGCATCGAGGCTGGGGCCGGACGCGGCCACCATCGACCCGGGCGACCTGGCCGACGCAGTGCGCGGCTCTTCGGCACCGTTGAAGGCCCGCCTGCTCGACCAGCAACGGGTGGCTGGCATCGGCAACCTGATCGCCGACGAGGTGCTGTGGCGGTCGGGGCTCTCCCCGCTGCGCCCGGCCGGTTCGTTGTCCCGCAATGAGGTGCGGAGGCTGCAGCGGCACCTGGTCCACACCATCGGCGACCTGATCGAACGCGGTGGCTCGCACCGGGGCGACCTGACGGACGAGCGCCGCGTGGGCGGCCACTGCCCCCGGGACGGGGGCGAACTGGTGCGGTCGACGGTAGGGGGCCGCACCACGTGGTGGTGTCCCGCCCACCAGGCGTGAGCCTGCGGGGATGCCCTTGGCTGACTACCCGCCCACGCCTGCCTACCCGCCCAGCTCCTCGATGACCTTGGCGGCGTGGCCGTCGGCTTTCACGTTGTACCAGGGGCGCTGGATGGTGCCGTCGGCGCCGATCAGGAAGGTGGAGCGGATGACCCCGATCGACTTCTTGCCATAGAGGGTCTTCTCACCCCATGCGCCGAAGGCCTCACCCACGGAGTGGTCGGCGTCGGTCAACAGCGGGAACCTCAGGCCGTACTTGGCCCGGAACGCCTGGTGCTTGGCTGCGGTGTCGGCGGAGATGCCTAGGACCGGGACCTTGGCCTTCGTGAAGGCCTGCAGGTTGTCGTTGAACTGGCAGGCCTCCTTGGTGCAACCGGGCGTGTCGTCCCTCGGGTAGAAGTAGACGACGACCTGCCGGCCGGCGAAGTCCTTCGACGAGACCGGCTTGCCGTCCTGGTCGGGCAGGGTGAATGCGGGTGCCTTGTCGCCGGCGGCGAGCCTTCCCATGGTCGGCTTCCTTTCGTCTCATCCGGTGCTGCTGCTCGGCAGCTGCCCGAGGGCAACCCGAACAGGTGCAGGTGCACACGATGGCACACTCCTGATTCGTCGGGTGCCCCGAGGCCCACGGTGAGGCGTCGACCACCCGGTTCAGGGCGATCGTTCGGGCGATTGACCTGGTGGCGGGGGCGTTCCCGGGTAGACTGGTCTCGTGGTGGGGCGAGTGCCCTTCCACCGGGGTCTTCCTCATCTCGTTCTTGTCGCCCGCAGCCGTGGGCTCGGCAAGGGCCCGAGGCGGGCCCGCAGGCCTCCGTGACTCGCACGGGAGCCGACGGTCGGCCTCCGGCCGTCACTGAACAGATGAGAGTGAGCCTCCTATCCAATGACAACCACCGTCGATCCGTCGGATCGCGCCCTCGAGTCGGCTGAGCGGCTTTCCGCAGCTGCAGACGAACTGACCGGCGCAGACGGCGAACAGCCGTCCTTCGACTCCCTGGGGGTGGACCCGGCCCTGGTCAAAGCCCTCGCCGAACAGGGGATCACCACCGCCTTCGCCATCCAGGCCATGACCGTGGCCGATGCACTTGCCGGGCGCGACGTCTGCGGCAAGGCCAAGACCGGCTCGGGCAAGACCCTGGCCTTCGGCATTCCGCTCCTCCAGCGCACCATGGCCGCCAGGTCGACCGAGCCCGGCAGGCCCCGCGCTCTCGTGCTGGTCCCCACCCGGGAGCTCGCCGTGCAGGTGAGCGAGGTGCTCGAGCCGCTGGCCAAGGAAGCCGGCCTGCGGATCGTCGCCGTGTACGGCGGGGCCGACATCGAGCGCCAGATCAAGAAGCTCCGCCGGGGGGTGGACGTGATCATCGCCACGCCGGGCCGCCTGATCGACCTCGGTGACCGGGGTGAGCTTTCGGTGGCCGACATCGAGACCCTGGTGCTCGACGAGGCCGACCGCATGGCCGACATGGGGTTCATGCCCCAGGTGGAGTGGGTGCTCCGGCGCCTCGAGCGCGAGCACCAGACGCTGCTGTTCTCCGCCACCCTGGACGGAGCGGTCGACCGACTGGTCAGCCGCTACCTCACCGACCCTGTGCTGCACGAGGTGGCCTCGCCCCACACCACGGTGGAGGCCATGGAGCACCGCTTCCTCGAGGTGCACCAGATGGACCGGGTCAAGGTCTGTGCCGCCATCTGCCGCAACGTGGACAAGGCGCTGGTGTTCGTGCGCACCAAGCACGGTGCCGACCGGCTGGTCGAGCAACTCGGCAAGGAAGGGGTCAGGGCCGGAGCCATCCACGGGGACCTCCGCCAGGCCAACCGGGAGCGGACGCTGAAGGACTTCGCCGAGGGAAAACTGCACGTGCTGGTGGCCACCGACGTCGCCGCCCGTGGACTGGACATCGATGCGGTGGACGTGGTGATCCACTTCGATCCGCCCGAGGACCACAAGGCCTACCTCCACCGCTCCGGACGGACAGCGCGCGCCGGCGAAGCCGGGATGGTGGTGACCCTCGTCCAGTGGAACCAGGTGCTCGAGGTCGAGCGGATCCAGACCCGCATCGGCTTGCGGATGCCCATCGTCGAGATCTTCTCAAATGACCCCAGGCTGGCCGACCTCGCGGAGTGGCAGCCCACCAAGGCCTGACCCTTGCGGGCACAGGCCCACGGGAGACCGCCGGAGACGATCGCGGCCCTGGCTCCCCGAGCCGGCGAGGAGGACAACGTGGCAGACACCCACTTCCGTCAACCGATGTTGGTCGGCGCCGGCACCGACGGCGTCGAACGGATACTGGTGGTGACCGCGCACCCCGACGACGTGGACTTCGGTGCTGCCGGGTCGGTTGCGGTGTGGACCCATGCCGGGGTGGAGGTCGCGTACTGCATCGCCACCGACGGCGATGCCGGCGGCTCCGACCGTTCGGTCAGTCGCACCGAGATGGCCGTTGTCCGGCGTGAGGAGCAGCGCGAGGCGGCCAGGGTGGTGGGGGTGTCCGACGTGACCTTCCTCGGGTTCCCCGATGGCCGCCTCACCCCCGGCCTCGACCTGCGCCAGGCCATTGCCGGCGTCATCCGGCGCTTCCGACCCGATCGGGTGGTGGCCCAGTCGCCCGAGCGGAACTGGTCGCGCATCTACGCCAGCCACCCGGACCATCTGGCCGCCGGTGAGGCCGCCATCTGCGCGGTCTATCCGGATGCCCGCAACCCGTTCGCCTTCCCCGCGCTGCTCGAGGAGGGACTGGAACCCCACTCGGTGCCCGAACTGTGGGTCATGACCACCGAGCGCGCCGACCGGGTGGTGGACGCCACCGAGTTCTTCGATCTCAAGCTGGCCGCTCTGCGTTCCCACAGGAGCCAGGTCGGCGATGGCGAGCACCTCGGCGAGCTGCTGCGCACCTGGATGTCGGGCACGGCGCTGGCCGCGGGCCTGCCCGAGGGACGGCTCGCCGAGGCATTCCACGTGGTGGACACCGAGTAGTGGCCGCCGACCGTCCCGGGGACACCGGCACTCCGGAGGAGGCCTCGGGGCGTCCGTGGGCCGTCGTCCAGCACGTCGACCACGAGGGCCCCGGGCTGATCGCCGGCGCGCTGGACGAGGCCGGGCACCGGTTCGAGGTGGTCCGCCCCGACCGGGGCGATGCCCTCCCCGACCGCGGTTCGATCGCCGGGTTGGTGGTGATGGGCGGCCCGATGGGTGTCCACGAGGTCGATGCCCATCCGTGGCTGGCACCCGAGCGGGCGCTGATCGCCGCCGCGGTCGGAGACGGCGTGCCGGTGCTCGGCGTGTGCCTCGGTGCACAGCAGCTGGCCGCTGCGCTCGGCGCCGACGTGACCACGGGGCCCGCCGCCGAGGTCGGGCTGGGCCACGTGGAGCTGACTGCCGCCGGCCGGACGGACCCGGTCGTCGGCCCTGAGTACGGCGGTCTGGCCCAGACGACACTTCCCTGTGTCCACTGGCACCAGGACACGTTCACCATCCCCGACGGTGCGGTCCATCTGGCCGCCACCCGGGTCTTCCCCCATCAGGCGTTCCGGTGGGGGGACAGGGCGTACGGCCTCCAGTTCCACGTGGAGGTGGACGGCGCGCTGTCCGAGGCGTGGTGCCCGTACCTCCCGGTGGGAGTGGCGCTGGACGGGCCGCGACTGGCCCAGGTCGAGACCGTCGGCCGTCGGCTGCTTCGTCGGTTCGTCGAACGGTGCGGGACTTCCCGACCGGTCCCGGTGATCACGCCCGGGGAGATCGGCCCGGCCTCGAGCGGCAGTGAGGTCCGGCGCGCATGAGCCCGGCCGGCGACGTCCTGCGCCACGCACCGGGTGACCCGGGGGGCGGTGGGTCCCCGGACCCGGTCAAGCCGCGCCTGCGGGGTGTCTTCCACCAAGTGGCGTTCTTCGTGTCGCTGGTGTCGGGCGTCGTCCTGATCGTGGTCGCGCCCACCCTCGGCTCCAAGCTGATCATGGCCGTCTACGCGCTGTCGATCTCCACGCTGTTCGGAGTCAGCGCACTGTTCCACCGGCACACCTGGGGTCCGGCCGGTCGCCGACGTATGCGCCGGGCGGACCACTCGACGATCTTCATCGCCATCGCCGGTTCCTACACCGCGGTGGCCGGCATCGCCCTCAGTGGATGGGCTCGCACCACGGTGCTGTGCATCGTCTGGGGCGGGGCCGCGGTCGGCATCACCCTGCGCCAGGTGTGGCTCGACGCGCCGAAGTGGGTGATCGCACTTCCCTATGTCGTGGTGGGATGGGCCGCCGTGGCCGTACTGCCGCAGCTCGAACGGGCCCTGGGCCCGGCCGGCTTCGCCCTGTTGCTCGTCGGGGGTCTTGCCTACTCGGCCGGCGCCGTCGTCTACGCCGTCAAGCGACCCAATCCCATCCCGGGGGTGCTCGGGTACCACGAGGTGTTCCACGCCTGCACCATCGTCGGCGCGGTGTTCCACTTCATCGTGATCGCCTGGTTCGTCCTGCCGTTGGCCTGAGTGACGTTCGGGCCGTGGCGTGCCGGCCAGATCCGTTGTCCGGTCTCAGCCGACCAGCTCGCGGAGCATGTAGGGAAGGATCCCGCCATGACGGTAGTACTGGGCCTCCATCGGGGTGTCGATCCGCACCCGGGCTTCGAACTCGACCACGCGGTCACCGTCGACAGCCCGGATCGCGACCGTCTTGGGGCTGGTCCCCTCGTTGAGCGATCCGAGCCCGGCGATGGTGATGACCTCGTGCCCGGTCAGGCCCAGGGAGGCCGCGTTCTGACCATCGGCGTACTGCAGGGGAAGCACCCCCATCCCGATCAGGTTGGAGCGGTGGATGCGCTCGTAGCTCTCGGCGATGACCGCGCGGATACCGAGAAGCGAGGTCCCTTTGGCCGCCCAGTCGCGTGAGGACCCCGACCCGTACTCCTTGCCGGCCAGGACCACCAGTAGGACGCCTTCGGCCGCGTAGCGCACCGAGGCGTCGTAGATGGTGGTCTGTTCCCCTTCGGGCAGATGGAGGGTGAATCCGCCCTCGGTGAGCGGTGCCAACTGGTTGCGCAGCCGGACGTTGGCGAACGTGCCCCGCACCATCACCTCGTGGTTCCCGCGCCGCGCCCCGTAGGAGTTGAAGTCGGCGGGCTCGACCCCGTGCTCGGCCAGGTACCGGCCGGCAGGCGTGGACGGGCTGATGTTTCCGGCCGGTGAGATGTGGTCGGTGGTCACGCTGTCGCCGAGCTTGGCCAGTACCCGGGCCCCGGCGATGTCGGTCACCGGTGCCGGGGTCATGGAGAGGCCCTCGAGGAAGGCGGGACGCAGGACGTAGGTGGAGTCGACATCCCAGTCGAAGGTGTCACCGGTTGCCGTCTCGACCGCCTGCCAGCGTTCGTCGCCGTCGAAGACCGATGCGTACCGCTGGCGGAACATCTCGGAGGTGAGCGACGACCGCACGGCCTCGGCGACCTCCTCCGGCGAGGGCCAGACGTCGGCCAGGAAGACCGGCTCACCGTCGGCCCCGGCCCCCAAAGGTTCTGTGGTCAGATCGATGTCCATGGTGCCGGCCAGGGCGTAGGCCACCACCAGCGGCGGCGACGCCAGGTAGTTCATCCGCACATCCGGATGGATCCGGCCCTCGAAGTTCCGGTTCCCCGAGAGGACCGAGGCCACCGACAGGGCGCCGTCGTGCACCGCGTCGGAGACCCCCGGGAGGAGGGGTCCCGAGTTGCCGATGCAGGTGGTGCATCCGAACCCGACCAGGTCGAAGCCGATCCTCGCCAGCGGCTCGGTCAGGCCGGCCCGGTCGAGATAGTCCATGACCACCCGTGAGCCGGGGGCGAGCGTCGTCTTGACCCACGGCTTGGGGTGCAGGCCGCGCTCGACCGCGCGCTTGGCCACCAGGCCGGCGGCCACCATGACCTGGGGATTGGAGGTGTTGGTGCAGCTGGTGATGGCGGCCACCGCCACGTGGCCGTCCTCGATGGCCGCTGACGAACCATCCTCCAGCGATGCGGTGCTGGTGCGCCGGCCCCTGCCCAGCGCCGTGCGGAAGGATGATCCGGCCTCGGCCAGGGCGACGAGGTCCTGGGGCCGGGACGGGCCGGCGATGCTGGGGACGACGGTCGAGAGATCGAGCTCGATGACCTCGGAGAAGATCGGCTCGACCCCATCTGCCGAGTAGAACATCCCCTGTTCCTTGGTGTAGGCCTCGACCAGGTCCACGTGGTGGTCGTCCCGGCCGGTGAAACGGAGATAGTCGAGGGTGACCCCGTCGACGGGGAAGATGGCGCAGGTGGCCCCGTACTCGGGCGACATGTTGCCGATGGTGGCCCGGTTGGCCAGCGGAACGGCGGCCACGCCGGGCCCGAAGAACTCGACGAACTTCCCGACCACGCCGTGCCGGCGGAGGAGGTTGGTGATGGTCAGCACCAGGTCGGTCGCCGTGGTTCCTGGGGCCTGCTGGCCGATCAGGCGGAATCCGACCACCGGGGGCAGGAGCATGGAGAGCGGTTGGCCCAGCATGGCCGCCTCCGCCTCGATGCCCCCCACACCCCAGCCCAGCACGCCGAGGCCGTTGACCATGGTGGTGTGGGAGTCGGTGCCCACCAGGGTGTCGCAGTAGGCCCTGCCGTCGTCGGTGGTGAAGACCACCCGTGACAGGTACTCGAGGTTGACCTGGTGACAGATGCCGGTGCCCGGCGGCACGGCCCGAAAGCCGTCGAACGCCTGCTGCGCCCAGCGCAGGAGCTGGTAGCGCTCGACATTGCGCTGGTACTCGATGTCGACGTTCCGGTCGTAGGCATCAGCGCGACCCGAGACCTCGGCGATCACCGAGTGGTCGATCACCAGTTCGACGGGCACCAGAGGATTCACCCGGCTCGGGTCACCGCCGAGGGCGACCAGGGCGTCGCGCATGGCGGCGAGGTCGACCACACCGGGCACACCGGTGAAGTCCTGCATCAGCACCCGTTCGGGGGTGAGGGCGATCTCCGTGGCGTCCTCCCCGCCGAGCCCATGGCGGCCGGGATGGTTGCCCCATCCGGCCACGGCTTCGATGTCCGCCGGCCGCACCGCCACGCCGTCCTCGTGCCGGAGCAGGTTCTCGAGGATCACCTTGATCGAATAGGGAAGCCGGGCCACGTCGAACCGATCGGCGAGCACCCCGATCCGGTGGATCTCGTAGGCGACGTCGCCGACGGTCAGGCTGCCGCGGGCACCGAAGGAGTCGGGGGCGGCAGAGGGGGAGGAGGAGTGTGCCATGCACCTATTCTGCCCCGTTGATCGGACCACAGTTTCAGCAGGGGCGGGCCGCTCAGGTTCGGGTGCGGTACCGGTGCACGGCCAGGGGGATCAGGATGACGAGGAACCCGATCGTCCAGGCCACGGACTGGATGACCCACGATGCGGTGGGCCCCCCGATCATGAGCGCCCGGCAGGCGCTCACCGTGACGCTCACCGGCTGGTAGGTGGCGAACCCCTGGAGCCAGCTCGGCATCTTGTCGACCGGCACGAAGGCCGACGAGATGAAGGTGAGGGGAAAGAGCAGGGGGAAGGACATCACCTGTGCGGTCTCGCTGTTGGCGGCGGACAGCCCGATGACGGCAAAACCCCAGGAAAGCGAGTAGGCGAAGAGCAGGATGAGGAGGATCCCGCCCAGATAGGGGAGCACGCCCGTGGTCGGCCGAAAGCCGACGGCGAAGCCCACCGCGGTCATGATGATCACCACGAAGACGTTGCGGACCAGGTCTGCCGTGGTGCGGCCGGTCAGCACGGCGGATCTCGCCATGGGCAGTGCCCGGAACCGCTCGATGAGGCCCTTCTGCAGGTCCTCGGCAAGGCCGATGCTGGTGCTCACCGCCCCGAAGGCGACGGTCTGCACGAAGATGCCCGGCATCAGGTAGTTGACGTAGTCGGTGCCCGGCGTGTTGATCGCACCCCCGAAGACGTAGCGGAACAGCAGCACGAACATGATCGGCTGGACCGTCGAGAAGAACAGCGCCTCGGGGATGCGGGTGAGGGCCAGCAGGTTCCGCCTGGTGATGGTGAGCGTGTCCGAGATGGACCAGCGGAGCTTGCCCCCGATACCGGTCGCAGGGGGCGCACCCGACAACGTGGGGGCGGCGATGGCGGTGGTCATGAGAGCTCTCCGGTTGCGATGGGCAGTGCTTCCTCGGCGGCGCGGAGCCGTCTGCCCCGCCGGCCCCGCCGGTGTGATCCCCCGTCCTCCTGTGCGTGCGTCTCTTCGACGGTGCTGTGGCCGGTCAGCGAGAGGAAGACATCGTCGAGGCTCGGCTCGCGGAGGGTGAAGGCGGTCGGCACGATCCCTTCGCGGTCGAGCGCGCGCAACCCGAGCATGGCCGCCTGCGGGCCGTTATCGACGGTGACCTCGACGACGGTGCCGTTGACCATCGGGCTGTGGGGGCCGAGGGTGTCGAGGACGGCGCCGGTGCGCCGAGCGTCCTCCAGGTTGGACAGGCCGACCTCGAGGACGGTGGCACCCAGGTCGGCCTTCATCTCGGCCGGCGTCCCATCGGCGATGACGTGCCCGTGGTCGAGCACGGCGAGCGTGCTGGCCAGCCGGTCGGCCTCTTCGAGGTACTGGGTGGTGAGCAGGACGGTGGTACCGCCACCGACCAGGCTTTCGATCACCTCCCACAGGTCGTTGCGGCTCTGCGGGTCGAGGCCGGTGGTGGGCTCGTCCAGGAAGAGGACGGTCGGCCGGGCGACCAGGGCCGCGGCCAGGTCGAGGCGCCGGCGCATGCCGCCCGAATAGGTCTTGAGCGGGCGATCACCGGCGTCGGCCAGGTTGAACTGCTCCAGCAGGTCCTTGGCCCGTCCGCCCACCACCGCTTTGTCCAGATGGTTGAGGTTGCCCACCATCACCAGGTTCTCCCGGCCGGTGAGGTTCTCGTCGACCGCCGCATACTGGCCGGCCAACCCGATCAGGCTCCGGACCAGGCCGGCCTTCTTGCACACGTCGTGGCCCAGCACGCGGGCCGATCCGCTGTCTGGCTGGAGGATGGTGGTCAGGATCCGCACCGCCGTGGTCTTCCCGGAGCCGTTGGGGCCGAGCAGCCCGAACACGGTGCCCTCCTCGACGGAGAAGCTGACCCCGTCGAGGGCGCGCACTTCACGCTTGCCCTTGAAGGTCTTCTTGATGTGCTCGACTTCGATGGCGTACGGCATCGTCGTGCATTCCCGTCTTGTCGCTGGTGGTTCGGCGTGTGGGCGGACGGCCAGTGGCCGCCGGCCGGAGGGTCTCCGGGCACTGCGCCCGGAGACCGGGGTGCGGCGTCACCGCATCCTATTGCGAGGTCGGCCAGACTCACGCGCCAGGCGCCGGCCTCCCGGGATGGCCGACCCGAGCGGACCGCCGGACCGGCTGGCTAGCCTCGCAGCATGCGACCAGGTGACCAGGCACCCGATTTCGAGCTTCCCGACGAAGACGGGACTCCCAGGCGGTTGAGCGACCTGGCGGCCGGGGGGCCGGTGGTGCTGTTCTTCTACCCGGCGGCGATGACCCCGGGGTGCACGGCCGAAAGCTGCCACTTCCGCGACATGAAGGCGGAGTTCGAGGCCGTGGGCGCCCGGCGGGTGGGCATCAGTGCCGATGCCGTCGAGAAGCAGAAGCGCTTCTCGGACAAGCACTCGTTCGACTACCCGCTCCTGTCCGACCCCGACGGAGCAGTGGCGACCCAGTTCGGGGTGCGGCGCCGGTTCACCATGCTGTCGCCCACCAAGCGGTCCACGTTCGTGATCGGCGCCGATCTCCGGGTGATCGACGTGATCCACAGCGAGATGCGGTTCAGCCATCATGCCGACCGCGCCCTCGAAGTGCTGAAGGAGCACTCGCCGGCCTGAGGAGCGCACCCGTCCGGCCGGCGGGTCGCCGATTCGTTCGGGTCCACCCGGGGACCGGGCGCAGTTCGCCCGTGAACCTGGTGTCCCCGACTGGACCGCCCACCGATGGGAAGCTGTCGGCATGCACTCGCGGTTTATGACCCGGTCGGCGTGAGCCCCATGCCCGGAACCGGTCGTCTCGAGCAGCTGGCCCAGGCGGTCGCCGAGCGGGTGGTCACCCTGGTGCTGGACTCCATCGACATGGACGAACTCCTCTCCCGTGTCGATGTGGACGCCATCGTGAGCAAGGTGGACGTTGACGGGCTGATCGACCGGGTGGACGTCGACAAGATCGTGAGCCGGGTGGACGTCGAGAAGATCATCGACCGGGTGGACGTCGAGAAGATCATCGACCGGGTGGACGTGAAGAAGATCATCGACCGGGTCGACATCGATGCGCTGATCGAGCAGACCGAGCTCGGCACGATCATCGCCCGGTCGACCAGCGGCGTGGCCTCCGAGGTGCTCGACGTCGTCCGGGCTCAGGGGGTCGGGCTCGACGATTTCATCGCGCGCTGGGTGAATCGCGTCCTCCGGCGCTCGAGCACGGACTGGCCGGTGGGCCCTCCGGCGCTCGTGGGCCGACCTCCGCCAGTCGCAGAGCTGACCACGGGGGGCCGGTGATGACGTCGGTCGTACCCGACGAGCCGGTGCAGGGTCGCCAGGGCCACTACGCCGGCGCCGTCACCCGGCTGGTGGCCTTCGGTGCCGACGTCGGAGCCTCCTGGGGCCTGTTCACCGTGGGCGCGGCGGCGCTCACCTTCTCCATCGAACTGGTGACCGGGGAGAAGTTCTCCCTCACCGGCCATCAGTTGGCGTCGCTGGTCGCCCTGGCCATGTGGGAGTTCCTCTACTTCGCCTACCAGTGGTCCCTGGGGGGAAAGACGATCGGGATGGCGGTCCTCGGCATCCGGGTGGTGCGAACCGACGGCATGCCGATCGGCCCGCGTCAGGCGGTGGTGCGGACGCTGACCCTTCCCCTCAGCTTCCTCCTGTTCGGGCTGGGCTTCATCGGCATCCTGCTGAATCGCGACCGGCACGCCCTCCACGACCGACTGGCCGGGACGGTGGTCGTCTACTCCTGGGATGCCCGTGCCGCCCGCTTGCGTTGGCTGGCCAGACGGGACACCGGGGCTGCTGCCTGACGTCGGGCGCTGTGCCAGGGTGGCCGGGTGCGCAACCGATCGCAGGCCGCCGGTGTTGTTAGAGGTATGCCGACCGAAGTCCGGAGCGCCGCCGGTCCCCTCCTCTCCCCGAAAGCGATCGGCCCGGCGCCGATCGCCGACATCGACGCAGTGTTCATGAGCATGTTCGACGGGCAGCGCGACCGCCTCTACTCCTCGGCGCTGCGGCTCACCGGCCGGCAGGCCGACGCGGAGGATCTCACGGCGGAGACCTTCCTCCGTGCCTACCGGTCCCTGTGCTCGTTCGACTACGAACGGCTCGACACGTTGCAACCCCGGGCGTGGTTGAGCGCCATCCTGGTGAACGAGTGGCGGAATCAACGGCGCACGGCCTCGCGGCGGCCGGCCACCGTCTCCTCGGCGGCCGTCGGTGCCCCCGAGCCCGCAGACCCCGACGCCGGCGTGGAGGAGCGTGCCGAGGGGAGCGACGACCGACGGGAACTGGCCCGCATGCTCCTCGAACTCCCGGAGCGCCAGAGGGTGGCCGTGGTGCTCCGTTACGTCGTCGACCTCCCCATCGCCCAGATCGCCGAGGTCATGGGGTGCCCCAGTGGCACCGTGAAGTCCCACATCAGCAGGGGACTCGATCGGCTGCGGCCGATCGGCGGGCCGGCTGTGGGAAGAGGTCCAGCAGCAGAGGGAGGCCCCCGATGACCGATGACGACGACCGCCCGGTGGCCGGCGCACTTTCCCGGATGGTGGAACGCGCCCCGGCCCACCTGATGGACCGCATCGCCGCCCAGTGGGCGTACGTGGAGGGCCCGGTGGAGGACGTCTATGTCGCATTCACCCCGGATGGCATTTCCAGCGTGGTCCCGGCATCGACCGTGAGCGGTGCCGAAGTGTTCGCCGCCGAGTTCAGCCGGCGCTTCGGCAGGCCGTTGTTCCGTGCCGACCGACCGCCGACAGGAGTCGAGCAGGCCCTCCGCAGCGGACGCGCCACGGGGCTCCGATTCGACCTGCACGACCTGACCCCATTCGAACAGGCGGTGCTCGCCGCGACGCTGCAGATTCCCCCGGGCGAACTGCGCCCCTATGCCTGGGTGGCCGGCCAGATCGACCGGCCCCGCGCGGTGCGGGCCGTGGGCACCGCCCTCGGCAACAACCCGATCCCGGTCCTGATCCCCTGTCACCGGGTCATCCGTTCCGACGGCAACGTGGGCCAGTACGGGTTCGGGCAGGAGATGAAGCGCCGGCTCCTCGACGGCGAGGGAGTCGACGTCGATCTGGTAGAGGCCATGGTGCGGGGCGGGGCCCACTTTGTGGGCGACGCCTCCACCCGGGTCGTCTGCATGCCTACCTGCCACGGGATCCGGGCCACCGCCGACGGGGACCGCCAGGCCTTCGCATCGCTCGACGAGGCCCGCCGGAGCGGGTTCCGGCCCTGCACGGACTGCCGGCCGGTGGGAAGGTAGCCGGTGGCCCGCCTGATCCCGCGGGATCCCGAGGTGGTCGCCCCGGGGGCCGTGCATCTCCCGGGTTGGCTCGACATCGAGGGCCAGCGCCGGATGGTGGCGGCATGTCGAGCGTGGGCCAAGGCTGCCGGGGGCTTCCGCCCCCCCCGCATGCCGAACGGGAGCGTCATGTCGGTGCAGATGACCTGCCTCGGATGGCACTGGTTCCCGTACCGGTACTCGCGGACCTTGGATGACGGCGACGGCGGAGCGGTCGCCCCCTTCCCCGGCTGGCTCGGTGAACTGGGTGCGAAAGCGGTCCATGACGCCCGCGACATCGATCCTCGTGTCACCGCCACCGCCACCGGTCCCGGTGACACCATCGGACCGGGCGCCTATGTGCCGGACGTCGCGCTCGTGAACTGGTACGGTCCCGGTGCCCGGATGGGCATGCACGCCGACCGGGACGAGCGCAGTCCGGCGCCGGTGGTGTCGGTGAGTGTCGGGGACTCCTGTGTATTCCGCTTCGGCAACCCGGGTGGCCGGGGCCGGCCGTGGACCGATGTCCACCTCGAGTCGGGCGACCTGTTCGTGTTCGGCGGACCGTCACGGCTGGCCTACCACGGCGTGCCGACCGTGCTGCCGGGCACGGCGGAGGTCGCCATCGGCATGGACGGCGGACGCCTCAACGTGACGATCCGTGAGACCGGGTTGGGCGGCCCCGGCGGGTGACCCGGGCGCGCCGGGGCTACCGGCTGTGGGGGGCTGGTTGCCCGGCCGGGGCGTCCCCTCCACCTCCGGGTGTGACGGCCTTGGTGGTGAAGCGCTGCGGGTCGGCCTCGAAGCGTCCCCGGCAGTGGTCCGAACAGAAGTAGAGCCGTGCGCCGTGGTGGACAACCGAGGCGGGGGCGTTGGCTTTCTCCACCTGCATCCCGCACACCGGGTCGAGCGCATAGCCATAGCCACCGCCCAACCGCTCCCGGTTGCGATACGCCCAGTACATGGCGGCGAAGAGCACCAGGAAGGCGATGTTGAGGTAGGTGGTGTAGTTCCACGAGAAGTGGGCCGGGGCGACCTCGGTGGGGCGGTTGGTCGGGATGAGGCCGGCCACCTCGAAGATCCCCTCGGTGATCAGCCCGGCTGCCGACATCACCCCCCAGAAGAGCGCAAGCATCCGGAGCATCAACCGGGTCCCGTAGTAGCGCCGGTAGATCAGGAGCAAGGGGAAGGTGATCAGGTCGGCGAAGATGAACGAGACCACGCCGCCGAAGGAGATTCCGCCCTTCCACAGTGCCGCGGCCAGTGGCACGTTCCCGATCGAGCAGACGAAGCTGATGATGGCAATGAACGGGCCCACGATCGCGTTCTCGAGGCTCGTCCAGAACCCGTGGCCGTGGAGGAACACGGCATTCCATGCGGAGCCGGGCACGACGACCGCCAGAAACCCGGCAACGGTGTAGCCGACGAGCAGCTCCTTCCGGAGCATGGTCAGGTCGGCCATGGTGTAGGTGGCGGCGTCGGACCACCCTCCTGCTGACCGCAGGCGCTTGGCCCAGGGCTCGTGCTGGAGCCCGGTGTCCTCCGGCGGCCCGTGCTTGTGGCCGTTCCCTGTGTCGGCGGCGAGGCGCTCCCTGGCCCTGACCACCAGCCGCCCCTTCAGCCAGAGGCCACCGGCCAGGGTGAGGAGGACGATCATGATGATCCCGCCGACGAACTCGCTGACGGCGAACTGCCATCCCATCAAGACGATGAGCACGATGCCGAGCTCGAGGACCAGGTTGGTGGAGGCGAACATGAACACGGTCACCGCCACGAAATCCGCACCTTTGACGAAGAGAGACTTGGACATGGCGGTGGCGGCGTAGGAGCACGAAGAGGAGACCATGCCGTACCCCGAGGCCCTCGCTACCGCGGCGGGCCGATGGTTGCCCAACCTGGCCTCGATGGACTCGCGGCTCACGAATGCCTGGACGGCGCCGGAAAGCCCGAACCCCAGGATCAACGGCCACAGGGTCTCCCAGAACATGAAGAACCCCTCGCGCAGGCTTCGGCCGATGGCCTCCAGCCATCCGGTGCCGGCCACCGAGACCACGAGCACCGTCACCCCGATCGCCGGTCCCCACCTAGGCCGGTGTTCCTCATGAGCGCACCAACCTGGCGATGGCGGCAGAGGCCTCGGCGACCTTGGCTGCCGCGTCGTCCCCACCGAGCGAGATGGCATCGGTGACGCAGTGGGCCATGTGGGCCTCCAGCAGCGCCAGGCCGACCGATTGGAGCGCCCTGGTGGCTGCCGAGACCTGCGCCAGGACGTCGATGCAGTAGCGGTCCTCGTCGACCATCCGCTCGAGCCCGCGTACCTGCCCCTCGATCCGACGGAGGCGCCTCAGCACCGCAGCCTTGTCGCCGCTGTACCCAGGTTGCACGGACCCGTTTGGCATGGTCACCTCCGCGGCCGAGTATACCCCTAGGGGGTAACCGAGCGAACCGGCTTCGATGGACACGTGCCGCCGCTGACGCCGGCCGGCAGCGCGCACGTCGTGGGTGACCCCCTCGGCGACCGGCCCGGGTGATGCCAGCACCCTGCCTGTCGGCTGGCTTCGGCATCGATGGTGAGGCGTGAGGCGCGGAACCTGGCGGGTCCGTCGGGCGGGGTCTCGTCGGTAGTCGGCACCGTCGCCGCAACGAGGGTCGTCTCCGGCTGTTCTGGCTCCTCCTCGCCCTTGCGTGTTGCGCCTGGACCCTCGCCGAGGCGATCTGGGCCGACTACAACCTCGTGCTTCATCAGGCGGTTCCGGTTCCGTCGTGGGCCGACATCGGATACCTGTCGGCCATCCCACTGGTCGTGGCGGCGCTGGTGGTGCATCCGGCCATGCGCGACAGCGCGGCTCGTCGAGCCCGGGCGACCCTGGACAGTCTCGTCCTGGCCACCGCGGTCGCGTTCCTGGGGTGGTCCGTGGTCCTCGGTCCACTGTGGCGTCGCACCGATCTGAAGACACTCAGGGGAGTGGTGGCCGTGGCGTATCCGTTCGGTGACATCGTCATGCTCGTCCTCGTCGTGCTCATCGTGAGGGCCCTGCAGCCCGGCAGCCGCAGGGCGCTCTGGTTCGTGCTCGGTGGCACCGTGGCCATGGCACTGTCCGACGGTGCCTACGCCTATCTGACAGAGGTACGGGGCTATGCGACCGGCGAACTCGTCGACGCCGGGTGGATGGTCGCCTATCTCTGCATTGCCGTCGGCGCGTATTCCGGGACAGCAGCGGATTCGCTGGCGATCAGGTCGGTGCACGCCGAGGCACCCGCGACGGTGTCGCTTGTCGCTCCGTACATTGTGGTCCTGGTCGCCTTGGTCACGACCGCGGTGGAGATCCAACTCGGTCATCGTCTGGGTCGCGTTGCCTGGATCATGGCCCTGGCTCTCGTGGGGCTCGTCCTGGTCCGCCAGGGGCTGCTCTTCGTAGACAACGCCGGTGCGGAGGCGAGCCGTCGCGATGTCGAGAAGCCGATGCCGACCTACGCAGCCGTGGCGGGAGCCGCAGCCGATGATTCCGTGCGTGCGCAGCCATGACCCGGGACCCGGCCATCAGCTCAGATACCGCATTACGGCATCGGCCCGGTGCTCTCGCCGGTCCGGACCGACATGCGAAGCCTGTCCATGCCGGAGCGCTGCCGGCTCCTCGGTACCGAGACAGCCGCAGCCACCGCCAGATCTCGGCGATGATCGTTCACGGAATGATCATGGTGACGATGCTGATCGCCCTCTGGGATCTCTACCTCCTCGGAACCCAACTCCACCGGTAGAGGATCGGCAGGGCTCGAACGGCCTCGACGTCCGGCGGAGGGTACCGGGCACGATGTCAGACGCCCGTGACGGGGGTCTCCTGCAACGTCAATCTCTGATGTCTCGCGACATCACACTGGTGCCCCCGGCAGGACTCGAACCTGCGCCACCGGCTCCGGAGGCCGGTGCTCTATCCGCTGAGCTACGAGGGCAACGGGCGGGGCCGGGCGCCGGTCATCTGAACCGACTGCACGCTCCACCGAGGGACCAACTGTAGTGCGATCCACCGACCCCGGACTTCCCGCCCAAACGGCGAGTGCCCGCTGACCACGTATTCTCGCAGCAGCATGTCTGCCCGAGACCAACTTGCCCAAGCCGTCAGCGAGGCCGTCGCCGCGGTTGCCGCCCGTGACGGCCTCGACCTCTCGGTCGACCCTGAAGTCGTCCATCTCGAGCGCCCGGCCCGCCGTGAGCACGGGGACTGGTCGACCAATGTCGCCATGGCCACGGCCAAGAACGCCGGCACCAACCCACGGGCCCTGGCCTCCTCACTGGTGGAGGTGCTCGGTGCCGAGCCGCCCGCCCACGTCACCGGGGTGGAGATCGCCGGACCCGGGTTCATCAACTTCCGGCTCGACGACGGATGGCTGCACGACGCACTGGCCGATGTCCTGTCGGAAGGGGAGGACCACTACGCCCGTCCCGACATCGGCCGCGGCGAACGGGTCCAGGTCGAGTTCATCTCGGCGAACCCCACCGGCCCGATCCATGTCGGCAACGGGTGGTGGGGCAGCTACGGCGACGCCCTGGCCCGGGTGCTGGCCCGTGCCGGCTACCGGGTCAGCCGCGAGTACTACGTCAACGACACCGGTGGGCAGATCAGGACCTTGGGCGAGAGCCTCCTGGCCCGACACCACGGCCACGAGGTGCCCGAAGGTGGGTACCAGGGCGAGTACGTGACCGAACTTGCTGCCACCTACGACGGGCCCGACGACGTGACCGTCGCCGGCCGGTGGGCGGCCGATGGCATTCTCGACCACATCAAGGCCACCCTCGCCTCGGTGGGCATCGTGTTCGACGAATGGTACAGCCAGGCCTCGATCGAGGAGAGCGGGGCTGTGGACGAGACGATCGCCCTCCTCGCCGAGAAGGGCCTGGTCTTCGAGAAGGACGGAGCCACCTGGTTCCGGGCCACCGAGTTGGGCGACAGCCGCGACCGGGTGCTGCGAAAGTCCGATGGCGATGCCACCTATCTGGCTGGTGACCTCGCCTACCACCGCGACAAGTTCCTGGTGCGGGGCTTCGACCGGGTGATCGACGTGTTCGGTGCCGACCACCACGGCCAGGTGGCCAGCCTGGTCGCCGGGGTCAAGGCCCTCGGGGTGGAGCCGGACCGTCTGGAGGTGAAGCTGGGCCAGATGGTCTCGCTGGTCGACGGTGACGAGGCGGTCAAGATGGGTAAGCGGGCCGGCAACGCCATCCCGCTCGACTCCCTGGTGGCCGACATCGGGCCGGACGCAACCCGGATCCTCAGCCTGATGAGCTCCCTCGACCAGGCCACCACCTTCGACCTGGCTGCAGTGAGGGAGCAGTCGGCGGAGAACCCGGTCTTCTACGTGCAGATGGCCAGTGCCCGCATCGGGGGGGTGGGTCGGAAGGCCGCGGAGCGGGGAGTGTCCCGGGCCCCGCTCGCCGAGGTCGACCTCTCGCTGCTCACCCACGAGCGCGAGCTCGACCTGATCCGCTGCCTCGAGGAGCTTCCCGAGGTGGTGGCCGACGCCGCCGTCGACCGGGCGCCGACCAAGGTGACTGCATGGGTCCGCCGTCTGGCCGCCTGCTTCCACGGCTTCTACCACGACTGCCCGATTCTGGCCGAGGACGTGGATCCGGGGTTGGCCCAGGCCCGTCTGTGGCTGGTCGAGGGCACCCGGATCGGGTTGTCCATCGGCCTCGGACTGCTCGGGGTGTCGGCGCCGGAGGCGATGTGACCGCCGAATCGGCGCCGGGCGTCGATCGGGCCGGTGCGATTCCCCCGGATCCCTCGGTCGCCGATCCCTCCGGTCCGGTCGCCCGCGGCCTGCTCCCGGTGACAGCCGAGGTCGACCCGGCCGGCCGCTTGCGCGTCGGCGGTGTCGACCTGACCGGCCTGGCCGAGGAGTTCGGCACGCCGTTGTTCGTCTACGACGAGGCCCATCTCCGGGCCATGTGCCACGAGGCTGTCGAGGCGTGGGGGGACGGTGTGGCCTATGCCACCAAAGCGTTCCTGTGTGTGGCCATGGCCCGGCTCGCCCACGAAGAGGGCATGTGCCTCGACGTGTCGACCGGTGGCGAGCTCCATGTCGCCCTGTCCGCCGGGGTGCCGGCCGATCGGTTGGTCCTGCACGGGAGCAACAAGTCCGATGCCGAGCTCTCCGCCGCCCTCGAGGTGGGCGTGGGCCGAATCGTCATCGACTCGTTCGACGAGATCGACCGGCTCGAACGCCTGGTGGCCTCGTCCCCGGGCCGTCCCAAGGTGCTGGCCCGGATCACCCCAGGGATCGAGGTCCACACTCACGAGTTCGTCCAGACCGGCCAGGACGATTCGAAGTTCGGTTTCGGGCTGGCCTCCGGTGCGGCAGCCGAAGCGGTGAGGCGCCTTTCCGCCCTCGATGCCCGGGGGGTCGTCGAGTTCGTGGGCATCCACGCCCATCTCGGAAGCCAGGTCTTCGCCCTGGCGCCCTTCGCACGGGCCATCGACGTGCTGGCCGGCTTCTTCGCACCGCTCGGCCTTCCCGAGCTGGTGGTGGGAGGCGGTCTGGGGGTCGCCTACGTCAACGGGGAGGAGGCCCCGCCGATGGCCGAGTGGGCCGTCTCGGTGCGTGAGGCCTGTCGTGGGGCGGGCATCCCCGACTCGGTCCGGGTCACGGCCGAGCCCGGCCGATCGATCGTGGCCACCGCCGGCATCACGCTCTACCGGGTGGGGACGGTCAAGGACATCGCCGGCCATCGGACGTACGTGTCAGTGGACGGCGGGATGAGTGACAACCCGCGGCCGGTGCTCTACGGAAGTGGGTACGAGGCCTTCCTGCCCCGGGAGGTCTCCTCTGCCCGCCCCAAGCCCATCCGCGTGGTCGGCAAGCACTGCGAGACCGGCGACGTGGTGGTCTCCGAGGGCTACGTCCCCGAGGACCTGGTGGTCGGTGACGTGCTGGCCACCCCGGTCACCGGTGCCTACGGGCATTCGATGGCCTCCAACTACAACAAGGTGCCCCGTCCGGCAGTCGTGTTCATCGCCGACGGCGTGGCTCGCATCGTCGTCCACCGCGAGACGCTCGACGACCTGGTGCGCCTCGACGTCTGACAGTCGTTCGCCTGCTCCATCAGGCGGTAGCGTGACCGGGTGACCTCGGGGCCCTCGTCGGATCGTGTCGTGCGCATCGCCATGCTCGGTTGCGGAAACGTCGGTTCCGCGCTGGTCGGTATCCTGCAGGACCGGGCGGACGCACTGGCCGTCCAGTCCGGTGCCCGGTTCGAGATCGCCGGCATCGCCGTCAACGACCTGTCCGCGGCCCGGCCCCCCCACGTCCCAGTCGAGCTGCTGACCGCGGACGCGCGACGCCTGGTCGCCGATCCCTCGGTCGACCTGGTGGTGGAGCTGATCGGTGGCCTGGTGCCTGCCGGGGAGCTGGTCCGGACGGCCCTGATGGCGGGCAAGCCGGTGGTCACCGCCAACAAGGCACTGCTTGCGTCTCCCGAAGGCGTGCGGCTGCGGCACCTGGCCGACGAGCGAGGCGTCGACCTTCTCTACGAGGCCGCAGTGGCCGGGGCCATCCCGCTGGTCCGTGCCTTGCGGGAGTCGTTGACCGGTGAGCGGATCCATCGGGTCATGGGCATCGTGAACGGAACCACCAACTTCATCCTCACCAAGATGAGCGAGCAGGGTGCCGACTACGCCGACGTGCTGGCCGAGGCCCAGGCGCTCGGGCTGGCCGAACGTGATCCGACGGCGGACGTGGAGGGCTTCGATGCCGCCGACAAGGCTGCCATCCTGGCCGGGGTGGCCTTCGGGTACGACGTGGCCGGGGATGAGGTGATGCGAGAGGGGATCACCGCCATCCGCGCCGTCGACGTGGAGTTCGCCGACAGGTTCGGCTACGTCGTCAAGCTGCTGGCCATCGTGGAGCGCACCGGGGAAGACGCCCTTTCCGTGCGGGTCCATCCTGCCATGGTGCCCAAGTCCCATCCGCTTGCCGGGGTCCGCGACGCCTTCAACGCCGTTTTCATCGAAGGCGAGGCGGCCGGGGAGCTGATGCTCTACGGGCAGGGTGCAGGCGGCCTCCCCACGGCCAGTGCGGTCGTCGGCGACCTGATCGACGCCACCCGCAACTTCCTGGCGGGGACGTCCGCTCCGGCCCCGGATCGCCAGCCCGCCCATCTGCTACCCGAATCCGATCTGCAGACCCAGTACTACATCAGTCTCGACGTCACTGACCGCTCCGGCGTCCTCGCCGCGGTGACCAAGGCGTTCGGGGACAACAGCGTCTCGATCCGGTCCATGGAGCAGGAGGGCTATGCGGGCGAGGCCCGGCTGCTCTTCGTCACCCATGTGGCGCGCGAAGGCGATGTCCAGGCCACACTGCAGGCACTGGCCGAACTCGACATCGTCGAGCAGATCGGGGGAGTCATGCGCATCGTCGGTGACCCAGGATGACCAACGTCGGGAGCGCGGTCGGGTGGCGGGGAGTCATCGAGGAGTACCGCGAGTTCCTCCCCGTCTCGGGTGCCACGCCTGTGGTCACCCTGTTGGAGGGAAGCACCCCGCTGCTACCGGCGCCCCGGCTCTCGGCCCGAGTGGGAGCCAGGGTCCTGTTGAAGGTCGAAGGTGCCAATCCCACCGGCTCGTTCAAGGACAGGGGAATGACCGTGGCCATCTCCAAGGCAGCCGAGGAAGGTGCCAAGGCGGTGGTGTGCGCCTCCACCGGGAACACCTCGGCTTCAGCGGCTGCCTATGCGGCGCGCGCCGGGCTCACCTGTGCGGTCCTGATCCCCGAGGGCCATATCGCCCTGGGGAAGCTGGCCCAGGCCCTCATCCACGGGGCGCGGGTCCTGCAGGTCCGTGGCAATTTCGACCAGTCGCTGACCATCGTGCGCGAACTCGGCGAGCGGGCGCCGGTCACCGTGGTCAACTCGGTGAACCCGTACCGCATCGAGGGCCAGAAGTCGGGGGCCTTCGAGGTGGTCGACCAGCTCGGTGACGCCCCCGAAGTGCACTGCATCCCTGTGGGCAACGCCGGCAACATCACCGCCTATTGGAAGGGGTATCTCGAGTTCAAGGAGGCCGGGCGCTCCACCCGGTTGCCGCGCATGCTCGGCTTCCAGGCCGCGGGAGCGGCCCCCATCGTGGAGGGGCACCCGATCGAACACCCCGACACCGTGGCCACGGCAATCCGGATCGGCAACCCGGCGAGCTGGTACGGAGCGACCTCGGCGGCTTCGGAGTCCGGCGGTGGCATTGGCGCGGTGACCGACGATGAGATCCTCGAGGCCTACCGCTTCCTGGCCTCCGAGGAGTCGGTGTTCTGCGAGCCTGCCTCGGCCGCCTCGGTGGCCGGCCTCCTCAAGAACGGACTGCCCGATGGTGTCGGGTCGGGGGCCACCGTGGTGTGCGTCCTGACTGGCCACGGGTTGAAGGACCCGGACATCGCCATCAGCCAGATCTCCGTGCCGACGGTGGTCGATGCCGATCTGGGCGCGGTGCTCGAACAGCTCTCGCTGTAGTCGGGGGCCGTCAGGCAGGTTCTTCCACCACTCGGAGGAGGGGACCGGAAGGTGGGCCGGGACCCCCCGGTTGTTGCCGGAACCGCCTGCTGCCTGTAGTATGGGTTCACCTTCGCTTCCACAACTTGCCCGTTCGGGCTTGTGGGCGGGACCTTCTGGTTCGCATCAGTCGACGCGATCAGCCCGTGCCCGGCGACGGGGGGAGTAGCTGGCGAGAGTCGATCTCGAGGCTCGCAACTCCCCGCCCCTGATTCCCTGGCAGTCGGAGCCCATCCTTCTGTCAACGAGGACATTTTGAAACGAGGAAGCCGATGACTGCCGAACAGCAGCTCGAGCGCTCGGTATTGGAGAGCAAGGAGCGAGATGAGCTCCACGCGATCGCACAGGCCCTGTCTGTGAAGACCAATACCAGGACGAAAAAGGCCGACATCATCGACGGCATTCTGAAGGCCACCGGAGTGGCCGTGGGCGGCGGTACTGCCGATTCCGCGAACGGCGGCGGCAACGGCGCGACGACCAACGGTGGCGCGCCGGGTGGATCGGGAGGCGGCGCCCCGGGCGCAAGACCCGATGGTCCGAGCGCGTCCCGGCAGAAGCCGGCGGTGCGCTCCTTCGGGCCGGCGGACGACGTCGAACGGTCGGACGGTCCGTCCGACATCGACGACGACTTCGGTGATGTGAAGGCCACCGCCGACGCGGACGACGGTAGCGGGCAGGGTGAGAGCGGTGGTCAGTCCGGAGCACAGCAGACCGGTGCCGGGGCCCAGCAGGGCGGGGGGGGCTCCCAGCAGTCCGGCGACGGAGGCCGCCAGAGCAACCAGCCCGGCGGCAACGGACAGGGAAACAACCAGGGCAACCGCAACAACCGCAACAGCCAGGGCAACCAGAACAGCCAGGGCAACCAGAACAGCCAGGGCAACCGCAACAGCCAGGGCAACCGCAACAGCCAGGGCAACCGCAACAACCAGAACCCACAGGGCGGCGGCAACGATGACGCCGGCAATCGGCGCACCAACCGCCGCAGGCGCGGTCGTGACCGCCAGGGTGGCGATGGGGACCTGCAGGGCTCTGGCACCCAGGAGCAGCAGTACCAGGGTGAGCTCATCCCCGTCAGCGGCCTGCTCGATCTCCGCGACGAGGGATATGGATTCCTGCGGTGCGACGGCTATCTCCCCTCGACCAAGGACGTGTACGTCTCGATCAGCCAGGCCCGCCGGTTCGCGCTCCGGAAGGGTGACCGGATCGAGGGGTTCTGCCGCCCCGCGGGCAGCACCGAGAAGTTCCCGGCGCTGCTGCAGATCGACTCCATCTCCTCGCTCGATCCCGAGGCCGCCCGCGACCGCCCGCGCTTCGAGGACCTGACCCCGCTCTTTCCCGACGAGAGGCTGCACCTCGAGATGCCCGGGGACAAGGAGAACATGACGACGCGCATCGTCGATCTGCTCTCTCCCATCGGCAAGGGCCAGCGCGGCTTGATCGTGTCGCCCCCCAAAGCCGGCAAGACGACGGTGATGAAGCACATCGCCCACTCCATCGAGGCCAACAACCCCGATGTGCATCTGATGGTGCTGCTCGTCGACGAGCGTCCCGAAGAGGTGACCGACATGCGCCGCTCGGTCAAGGGCGAGGTGGTCGCCTCCACGTTCGACCGCCCCTCCGAGGAGCACACTGCCGTCGCCGAGTTGGCCATCGAGCGGGCAAAGCGACTGGTCGAGGCGGGCCGCGACGTGGTGATCATCCTCGACGGGATCACCCGGCTGGCCCGTGCGTACAACCTGGCCCAGCCGGCCACCGGCCGGATCATGTCCGGTGGTGTCGATTCTGGTGCCCTGTACCCCCCGAAGCGCTTCTTCGGTGCGGCCCGCAACATCGAAGAGGGCGGGTCGCTCACCATCCTGGCCACGGCCCTGGTCGAGACCGGCTCGAAGATGGACGAAGTCATCTTCGAAGAGTTCAAGGGCACCGGCAACATGGAGCTCCGCCTCGACCGCCGCCTGGCCGAGCGGAGGCTCTATCCGTCGATCGACGTCAATGCCAGCTCCACCCGCCACGAGGAACTGCTGTTCGACCGTTCCCAGCTCCAGCAGGTGTGGAAACTCCGCAGGGTGCTGAATGCCCTGGCCAACGAAGGCAGTGCCGCCGCCGGCCTCGAGCTGTTGATGGACAAGATCCGCACCACCAAGAGCAACGACGAATTCCTCGCGGAGATCGCCAAGGGCCCGGCCACCTGACCCTCACCCGGGCGGCGGGCGGCACGCGAACCGATCGCCCACGAACCACCGGCGAACGGGCGGTGAGCCTGGTCCGATACACTCTGTCCGCTGCGATCCGGCCGTCGGTCGACGCCGAGACGCTGCCACTACGGGAGATTCCATGAAGACTGACATCCACCCCAACTACACCGAGACCTCGGTGCGCTGCTCGTGCGGCAACGCGTTCACCACCAGGTCGACCAAGTCCGAAATCCACCTCGAGCTCTGCAACGAGTGCCATCCCTTCTTCACGGGTAAGCAGAAGCTGGTCGACTCGGGTGGCCGTGTGGAGCGGTTCCAGCGCCGTTATGCCAAGACCGGCTCGCGCAAGAAGCGCACGCCTCCCTCCGCATCCTGATCGGATCGCACCCCCCGGCCCGTTGGTGATCGGGCGGGCGTCCACCGCTCTCCCAGAGGTACACCGCGTGGTTGACGCTACCCTTGGCCCGTGCTCAACGACCGCCTGACCGAGCTCGAGCGCGAGTACGAGGCCGTCGTGGAGGCGCTCAACGACCCGTCGATCTCCTCCGATCCGCACCGTCTGCGCGACCTGTCGCGTCGACATCGCGAGCTCGAGGAAGTGGTCGGCTGCTGGCGCCGGCTACAGCAAGCTGAGGCCGATCTCGAAACGGCGCGGGAGATGTCCAACGACTCCGTCGGGGAGGAGCGTGAACTGGCCCAACTCGAGGTCACCCAGGCCGAGCAGGACATCGCGCGGCTCGGGGAGGAGCTCCGCCTCCAACTGCTCCCCAAGGACCCCAACGCGGGGCGCAACGTGATCATGGAGATCCGCGGGGCCGAAGGCGGAGAGGAGGCGAACCTGTTCGCCAAGGACCTCTTCGAGATGTACTCGAGGTATGCGTCCGCCAAGGGATGGAAGACCGAAGTGCTCTCCTCGAGCCCGTCCGAACGCGACGGATTGAACGAGATCACCTTCTCGGTCAAAGGCAAGGACGCATGGCAGCGGCTCGAGCACGAGGGTGGGCCCCACCGGGTGCAGCGGGTGCCCGTCACCGAGTCGCAGGGCCGCATCCACACCTCGTCGGCGGCGGTGGCGGTGCTGCCCGAGGCCGAGGAGGTCGACGTGGCCATCGACCCCGGCGACCTCAAGATCGACGTCTACCGCTCGACCGGCCCGGGCGGTCAGTCGGTGAACACCACCGACTCGGCGGTGCGCATCACCCACCTGCCCACCGGCATCGTGGTGGCCATGCAGGACGAAAAGAGCCAGATCCAGAACCGGGCCAAGGCGATGACCGTCCTGCGTTCCCGACTCCTCAAGGCGGAGCAGGACCGACAGGCGGCCGAGCTGTCCGAACAACGACGCAGCCAGGTGGGCGGTGGCGGGAGGTCGGAGAAGATCCGGACCTACAACTACAAGGACAACCGGGTGACCGACCACCGGATCAAGCTGAACCTCCACAAGCTGGATCGGATCCTCATGGGCGATCTCGATGACCTCACCGATGCACTGATGGCCGACAAGCGCGCCCGGCAGCTGGCCGACGGCTGAGCCCGGCGTGGCCCCTCGACCTGCGTCCGGCGCCGGCGGCGCGTCCACCGAACACGCCGCCGGCGACGACCACTCCCGGCTGGTCTCGTCCCTGGCCTCCCTGCTGGGCTCGGAGCGGGAAGCCAGGTGGATCGTCGAGCACGTCGAGTCCGGAGGCGCGGCCCGGTCGGGACATCCGGGCCGCCCCGAACAGGTCCCCTCCCGCCGGCCGTCCGGCGGCCGCGAAGAGCGTGCGCGTGCGCTGGCCGAACGGAGGGCCGCAGGCGAGCCGCTCCAGTACGTGCTGGGTCGCTGGCCGTTCCGGGAGCTCGAACTCGACGTCGACCCGAGGGTGCTCATCCCCCGTCCCGAGACCGAACAGGTGGTGGAGGTGGCGTTGGCCGAGTTCCGCCGCATCCGTACCGCCGTGCGTTCGGGGCCGAGTTCCGCCGCATCCGGACGGTCGGCCGATCAGGCCGCCGGCGGGGTCTGCGTGGATCTGGGGACCGGTTCGGGGGCGATCGCCCTTTCGTTGGCCGTGGAGGCCGGTGCCGATGCGCCCGGGTCCGAGGTGTGGGCCACCGACGAGTCGGTCGAGGCCCTGGCGGTGGCCCGCCAGAACCTCGCTGGCCTCGCCTTTGTGAATCCGGCCGCCGGGGAGCGGGTCCGGCTGGCCCAGGGCTCATGGTTCGACGCCTTGCCGCCCCGCTTGGCCGGCCGGGTCGACCTGCTCGTTTCGAACCCGCCCTATGTGGCGGCGTCGGAATACACCGGGCTCGAGCCCACCGTCCGCGACTGGGAGCCCCGCCGGGCGCTGGTGGCGGAACGGGGTGTCGGTGGGGTGGGAGGAATGGCCGACATCGAGGCGATCATCGCCGGTGCCCGGCGTTGGCTGCATCGTTCGGGGGCGGTGGTGATCGAGATCGCGCCTCTCCAGGCCTACGCATCGATCGATGCGGCCCGCCGTGCCGGCTTCGGCCAGGTGGCCACCGAGCGCGACCTGGCCGGGAGCCTCCGTATGCTCGTGGCACGGTGCTGACGATGGCGGCGATACTGCGTGCGGACGACCCCGAGGCGATGGAACTCGCCGCCGAGGCCCTGGCCGACGGCTCGGTGGTCGCCGTACCGACCGACACCGTCTACGGGCTGGCCGCCGACCCTTGCCGACCCGAGGCGGTGGAGCGCCTGTTCGCCCTCAAGCAGCGCCCGGCCGATGTGGCCCTCCCCGTGCTGGTGGCCGGCCCCGATCAGGTCGATGCACTGGCCAGGCCGCTGGAGACCGCGGCGCAGGCCCTGGCCGAGCGCTTCTGGCCGGGCCCACTGACCCTGGTCGTCCCCCGGCGCCCCGGGTTCGCCGTCGACCTTGGTGGCCGCCGGTCGGCAGGGCGGATGGTGGGGATCCGCTGGCCGGACCACCAACTGGTCCAGGAGCTGTGCCGCCGGTTGGGACCGCTGGCCGTTACCAGCGCCAACATCCACGGCTCGGCTCCGGCAACCACGGCAGACCAGGTGGCGCAGGCCTTTGCAGGTGCCGAGCAGCCGGTGGTGATCCTCGACGGGGGGGTCTGCGACGGGGTCCCCTCCACGGTGGTCGAGTGCCGCGGCCCCAGCTCCCGATGTCTCCGTGAGGGAGCCGTCGCTTGGAGCGAGATCCTCGACCGCCTGCCCAGCCGACCGACGCCTGGCGGTGGCCGGTGACCGGCGGTGGGCCGGCCGGGCCGCCGGGCGGAGAGGGGGCAACACATCCCGGTGGAGGACTCCTGGCGCCGGAGGGCAGTTCGTCCTCCGTCGCAGCCGGCTCTCCCGACCCCGCTCTTTCGGGGCGGCCGAAGTTCCGTCTGGGGAACAGGCCCCCGCTGACCGGAATCCGGGCCTTCGTGATCGGCTGCATCCTGGTGTACCACTCGAACCTCCACACGTTTCCGGGGGCGTGGGCGGCGATCTCGGTCTTCTTCGTGCTGAGTGGGTTCCTGATCACCTCGATGCTGCTCGCCGAGCACCAGCGGGACGATCGGATCAGCCTCCGGAGGTTCTACACGCGGCGGGCACTGCGCCTACTGCCTCCGTTGTTGATGACGGTGGCTCTGCTGGGCATCTATGCCGCCATCGTCTTCGTGCCCGATGCGCCGCAGCGGGTCTGGGGCGACGTCTCGGCGGCGGTCTTCTACTACGCCGACTTCCGCTCGGCCTCGGGGCGGGAGCCGTTCTTGGGCTTCCTCGCCCAGGCGTGGTCGCTCTCGATCGAGGAGCAGTTCTACGTGATCTGGTCGCTCCTGATGCTGGCAGCACTCGCCATGGGCAGGCGTTTCGCCGCCTACGGACTGGCCATCTCGGGTGCGGCGATCAGCGCGACGTATGGATTCTGGCTCCTGCTGAGCGCCCCCCACTTCTCGACCGAAGTGGCCGGCCGGGTCTACTTCGGGTTCGGCTCGAGAGTGGACGCGCTCTTCGTCGGATGTGTGCTCGGCCTGGCGGCGACGGAAGGGCACCTCGATCGCACGGGGGCCACGTTCCGACGCAGTGTCGCGGCCGGTGGTCTGGTGTCCGCATGTCTGCTCGGATGGATGGTGGTCAATGCCACCTATGGGACGCGTGAGTCGCTGCTGTGGTGGCTCCCCATCAGCATCGTGGCCTCGGCCGGCCTGATCGTCTACTTCGTTGTGTGCCCCGAAGGTCTCGGGTCACGGCTGGTCGGCCTGGCCCCGTTCGTGTTGGTCGGCGACCTGGCCTACACCCTCTACCTCGTGCACTGGCCGGTCTACGTGGCCGTGAGCCAGTTCACCACCCACTGGTCGTTCTGGCCGGTAGAGGCCCTGCGGCTCGCCATCATCTTCACCATCGCGCTGCTCAGCTGGTACCTGGTCGAGCGGCCGCTCATGCGTTGGCGCCGACGGGCGCTGGCCTGACGCCAGCTTTCCCGGCGGACGCCGCCCGCCATCCGCTACCATGCCACTCGCAAGGTCAACTAGGCGTGGGGAGGGACCGGTGTTCACAAACATCGTCGTCGGCACTGATGGCTCCGAGACGGCCAGCGAAGCGGTGGCTCTTGCCGTCCAACTCGCCCGTGAGGGCGGTGGAAAACTGCACGTGGTGATCGGTGTGCGCACCCTTGCTGCTCCCGTGCCTTCAGCGAGCGTGGGTGCGACCAAGGAGCAGTTGGAGACGGCGACCCGGCACTTGCTCGACAAGGTGCCCGGCGGGATCGAGGGCATCAACGTGGAGATCCACACCGCGGTCGGCGACCCGGCAGAGGTGCTGGTCAAGCGGGCCGACGAGGTCGGAGCGGACCTCATCGTCGTGGGCAGCAAGGGCATGCGGGGCACCCGGCGGGTCCTTGGTTCGGTCCCCAACAGCGTGGCTCACAAGGCCGGCTGCCACGTCCTGATCGCCAAGACCGCCTGAGGTCCGCTCCGGGCTCGGTGGACGGCACCAGGGCGCCCGGGGCCGTGCATGTACCGTGTGCGCCCGGGCCCCGGTCTGCCGTGGGGTTGACGTTCCACCTGCCGACAGGCGACACTGGAGACCTTATGGAAATCGGGGTCTTCGCACGCGGCGACGTAATTATCATCGACTAGGCACGTACCCGACCGGTGTGTGCCTCCTGACCGTCCACCTGGTGGGCGGTTTTTCAATTCGTGGCCGGCCCTGACGAATCGGCCGTGATGAGGTAGGCATCGTCTGGGGATCGGGGGCCCGGACGGCAAACCGCCGGGGCCGATGTGCCCGGGGGTGGCGATGGCCGGCCAACCGGCACCAGGACGACGAGAAGCAGACGACAGCAGAGGGATAGGACAAGCGTGAGTACCTACAAGGTTGGCGTGATCGGCGGCGACGGCATCGGTCCCGAAGTGGTGGCCGAGGCGCTCAAGGTAGCCGAGGCGGTGGGTGTCCCTCTCTCCACCACCGAGTACGACCTCGGTGCCGAACGGTACGTCCGCACGGGCGAGATCCTGCCCGATGAGGTGCTCGAGGAGCTGCGTCACCAGGATGCCATCCTGCTCGGAGCCGTCGGCCCCCCGGTGGGTTCGAATGCGGTGCCCTCGGGCGCCCTCGAGCGGGGCCTCCTCCTCCGCCTGCGCTTCGAACTCGACCTCTACGTCAACATGCGCCCGTTCACCGGGGTGCCCGGTGCGCTGGCACCGGACTGCGACTTCGTGGTGATCCGCGAGAACACCGAGGGCGCGTATGCAGGAGAGGGCGGCTTCCTGCGCAAGGGCACTCCTTTCGAAGTGGCGACCCAGGGCTCGGTCAACACCCGCCATGGCGTCGAACGGTGCGCTCGCTTCGCCTTCGCTCTTGCCGCGGAGCGGCCCCGGCACCAGCTGACCCTGGTGCACAAGACGAACGTGCTCACCTTTTCGGGCGACCTGTGGCAGCGCACCGTCGACGAGGTGTCCTCCGACTACCCGTCGGTGAGCCGCGACTACAACCACGTGGACGCCACCTGTATCTATCTGGTCGAGAGCTCGAGCCGCTACGACGTGATCGTCACCGACAACCTGTTCGGGGACATCATCACCGACCTGGCAGGGGCCATTGCCGGTGGGATCGGCTACGCCGCATCGGCCAACCTCAATCCCGATCGCACCGGACCGTCGCTCTTCGAGCCGGTCCATGGCGCGGCCCACGACATCGCCGGCACCGGGAGAGCGAATCCGGCCGCAGCCATCCGTTCGACCGCGCTGATGCTCGATCACCTCGGTGAGACCTCCGCCGCCGAGAAGATGACCCAGGCGGTCGCCGACTTCATCGCATCGCAACCCGATCCCAATCTCTCGACCGCCGCCATCGGCGACGCCATCGCAGAAAGGCTGTGAGCCATGCCCCTGACCCCGACGGAGAAAATCTGGATGGACGGCGAGCTGGTCGACTGGGCCGACGCCACAGTCCACGTGCTGACTCACACCATGCACTACGGATCAGGCGTGTTCGAAGGCATACGGGCCTACCCGACCGCGCGTGGGGTGGCGGTGTTCCGCCTGCGCGACCACATCGAGCGCCTGTTCGTGTCGGCCGGCGTGTTCATGATCGACATCCCCTACTCGGTGGACGAGCTGGTCGATGCCACCCGGACGCTGGTGCGGGTCAACGGGTTGGACGAGGGCTGCTACATCCGGCCCCTGGTCTACCTGGGCTACGGCGAGATGGGCCTGAACCCGATGCCCTGCCCGGTCAACGTGTCGATAGCGGCGTGGCCCTGGGGCACCTACCTCGGTGACGAGGGCGTGGCCAACGGGGTGTCGACGAAGATCAGCTCGTGGCGGCGCCACGACCCCAATGCGGTCCCCACCGCGGCCAAGGGAACCGGGATGTACGTGAACTCGTCGTTGGCCAAGGTGGAGGCGCTGAAGGCAGGCTACGACGAGGCCATCCTTCTCGCTCCGGACGGCAACGTCAGTGAAGGCACCGGCGAGAACATCTTCATCGTCCGCAAGGGGCGCCTGATCACCCCGCCGACCTCCGACGCGGGGGCGCTGGAGGGGATCACCCAGCAGTCGGTGGAGACCATCGCCCGCGACCTCGGCTACGACGTGGTCTACGAGCAGATCATCCGGACCGATCTCTACACGGCCGACGAGGCATTCCTGACCGGCACTGCCGCCGAGGTCGTGCCCATACGCGCCGTGGACGACCGTAAGGTCGGCGACGGAAGGCCCGGGCCGATCACCAAGAAGCTCCAGCAGACCTACTTCGCCACGGTGCGAGGCGAGGTCGATCAGTACAAGGACTGGTTGGACTATGTCGAGTGACGGCCCCACTCTGAACGATGAATCCCACGCCGGCGGAAGGCCGCCCAGGGGCCATGCCCACTCCCACGGGGCCGGCCCGAGCCACACCCACCCGGTGACGCCGGGTCAGCACGCCCATGCCCACGGCAAGGAAGCGGGCCGGCCGCACCGGACCGGTTCCGTCGACGCCCCCGACGCCGGAGGCGGTGGCGCCGGGCACGACTTCGATCTGCCCGCCCTTCCCGAAGCCGTCGACGTCTTCGACACGACCCTCCGGGACGGCTCCCAGCAGGAAGGACTGTCGTTGACGGTCGACGACAAGCTCCGGGTGGCAGAGCAGCTGGACAAGCTGGGGGTCACGTTCATCGAAGGTGGTTGGCCCGGCGCCAACCCCAAGGACGCGGAATTCTTCGCCCGGGCCCCATCCGAGCTCTCGCTGTCGAGCTCGACCCTGGTCGCCTTCGGATCGACCCGCCGGGCCGGGGTGAGGGCCGAGGACGACGAGACGCTGCGCCACCTGGTCAATGCCCAGACCGAGGCGGTCTGCATCGTGGCCAAGTCCTCGGAGGTGCACGTGGTCGACGCGCTCCGCACCACCCTCGACGAGGCGGTGGCCATGGTGGCCGACTCCGTCGAGTTCCTGCGGGCCAACGACCTGCGGGTCTTCCTCGATGCCGAGCACTTCTTCGACGGCTACAAGGCGAACCCCGAGTTCACCAAACGAATCATCCGTGCCGCCGAGGAGGCCGGTGCCGAGACCCTCGTGCTGTGCGATACCAATGGTGGCACGCTGCCCTACGAGGTCGAACGCATCGTCGCCGACGTGCTGGGTGGCTTCGAGACCCAGATCGGGGTCCATTTCCACAACGACAGTGGCTGCGCGGTGGCCAACTCCCTGGCCGCGGTAGGCGTGGGCGCCACCCACGTCCAGGGTTGTGTCAACGGGTACGGCGAGCGGGCCGGCAACACCGACCTGTCCGCGGCGATTCCCGACCTCTCCCTCAAGTTACGGGTCGACACCATCCCGGCAGACCGGCTGGAACTGCTCACCCCGGTGTCCCACCACATCGCTGAACTGGTGAACATCGCGCCGAACCCCCAGCAGCCGTTCGTCGGAACCTCGGTGTTTGCCCACAAGGCCGGCCTGCACACGTCGGCCATCGCCCGCCGGTCGGATGCCTACGAGCACATCACGCCCGAGCTGGTCGGCAACGGCACCCGTTTTGTCGTCTCCGAGATGGCCGGCCGGTCGACACTGGCCATGAAGGCCGCCGAGCTCGGGCTGGCGCTCGACTCGCAGGCCATGACGTCGGTACTCGACTCCCTCAAGCAGCTCGAGTACGAGGGCTACCACTTCGAGGTGGCAGACGGATCGCTCGAACTTCTCCTCCGGCACTCGACCGGGTGGGAACAGAGTTTCTTCGTGCTCGAGTCGTACCGGGTCATCGCCGACCAGGGCCTGCGGCTGTCCACCGAGGCCACGGTGAAGGTGAGAGTCGGCGACGAGCGCATCGTCGCCACCGCCGAGGGAAACGGGCCGGTCAACGCCCTGGACAGTGCGCTCCGCATCGCCATCGGCGCCCGGCACCCGGCGCTGTCGGAGGTGCACCTGGTCGACTACCGGGTCCGGGTGCTCGACTCGGCCAAGGGCACCGGCTCGGTGACCCGGGTGCTCATCGACTCGACCAACGGGGAGCGCACCTGGACGACCATCGGAGTCTCTGAGAACATCATCGCCGCATCGTGGCAGGCCCTTTCGGACTCGATCGTCTACGGTCTGCTCCACACGGGCGTGTCCCACGGCGAGTAGCAGCTTCGGCGGCTGACCGCCCGCCATCCAGATCCAGGAGCCCACCATGACCCAGCCGAGTTTCGTGCCGATCGTCGAGGCAGACCAGGTCCGCCGCGCCTATCAGCTGCGCGTGCCGAGCATCTGGACCCAGTCGCGACCCTCCGAATTGCGTGGGACGGGTCAGCCCACCGGCACCCTGCTGGGCTCTCCCGGCCCTGATCAGGGGTTCGCCCTCAAGCTGGCCCGGCGGTTCGAGGACCGGTTGGTACTGGCGCCGGGGGAGTCGGTCGAGGACGCCATCGCTGGCTGCACGGCGGTGGCGATGCGCCGGTCGGCCCGGTTCGGCCGGGCACCGGTGGTCCACGACCTGACGTTCGGGTTCACGTTGTGGGGCTACCTCGGTGGCGCACCGGCGGACCTGGTCGAGGCCCGCGGGCCGCTCTTCCGTTCGGCCGGCCACCACTATCAACTGCAGCGGGCCATCGCCGACAGCGTGCCCGACCGGACGCTGCGACTGACCCCCGAGGCAGTGGCGGAACGGATCGGGGAGTGGCACGAGCTGCTGGTGCTCCCCGAATCGGCCTGACGGCCGGTTCCGCCGACCCGTCACGGAGTGACGCCGGCGCCGTCCGCCCGTCCCGGGCGCCGATGGCGTGACCGGGAGGATGTGGGGGTGGTCAGCGGCCCTTGTGCCACCTGCGCTTATTGGCCGACGCCCCTGTGAAGGCACCGACCGCCATCTCGCTGCCGCCGGCCCCGACATCGGCCGTGGCGCTTCCGGGGCTTCTCGTACCCGAGGCGGTGGCGCTGGCACCTGCTGGTTGCGGATGCCCGCTCCGCTCGTCACCCCCGTCGTACTTCACCGAGACGGTGTCGGCGTAACTCGACCCCTGCATCGCCGCCTGGAACAGGTCGGGGAACCGCGGGCCGACGTGGGAGTCCGAGCCGACATCTGGCTGGTCATGATGCTGCTGGGTCGGCGCCCCCTCCCATCCACCGATCTGGCCGGGGTGAGCGCCCCGAACCGACGGGTGGAGTTCGGGTGGGTACCATTTGCCGTCGCTGGCGATCCACCAGCCGGGCCCTGCAGAAATGTCACTCATAATGATGTCTCCGCTACTTTTAGTGAGGATTGGCCTCCGAGCACCAACCGTCCATGGTTGCTGACCTAGTTGATCGGCCGATCATGAGGTCGACTTGAGCGCGTATTGCCGTTCCGGCGGCTGACCGCCCAAATCGGCGATGCCCCACCGGGCGGTCGTGCCCTTCGCCCGGAGGGCGGGTTCTCGGCACCTGCTACCAGTGAGTAACTTGGGGGGATGGATGCCCCCGCCTTCGCCCTGACCGAGACCCACCGCCAGTTCAGGGACACCCTCCGCCGTTTCGCTGAGGACCGCATCGCCCCGAACGCCGCCAAGGCGGACCGGGAGGCCACCTATCCGCAGAAGTCCTACGACGCCTGCGTCGAACTCGAGCTCCCGTCCCTCGGCATCCCCGTGGAGTACGGGGGTGCAGGGGCCGACATGGTGACCCAGGCCATCATGGCCGAGGAGCTGGCCAGGGTCTGCGCCTCGACATCGGTGACCCTGTTGATCTCCAAGCTCGGGATGCTGCCGGTGATGAATTGGGGCTCCGAGGAGCTCAAGCGCACCTATGTTCCCCGGGTGGCGTCAGGTGAGTGCCAGGCCAGCTACTGCCTGTCGGAGGCCGACGCAGGCAGCGACGTGGCCGCCATGCGGACCCGGGCCGTGCGGGACGGTGGCGACTACCTGCTCTCGGGCACCAAGTACTGGGTCACCAACGCCGGCATTTCGGACACCTACACCGTCTTCGCCGTCACCGACCCCGACGCCGGACGACGCGGTATCAGCTGCTTCATCGTCGAGGCGGACTGGGGCGTCGAGGTGGCTCCGCACGAGGACAAGATGGGCCTGCGGGGAAGTCCGACCGCAGCGGTGTCGTTCGACGAGGTCCGAGTTCCCGCCTCCAACCTGATCGGGGAGGAGGGCATGGGGTTCACCATCGCCATGCACACCCTCGACCGGAGCCGCCCGACCATCGGGGCCCAGGCGGTGGGCATCGCCCAGGGTGCCATCGACTATGCCGCGGGGTACATGCAGGAGCGGACCGCCTTCGGCAAGCCCATCGCCGACCTTCAGGGGTTGCGCTTCATGCTGGCGGAGATGGCCATGCGCAACGAGGCGGCACGTACCCTCGTGTACCGGGCGTGCTCGCTCGTCGACAACGGCGACCCCGAGGACGAGCTCACCATGATGGGGGCCATGGCCAAGTGCTTCGCCTCGGACACCGCCATGGCAGTGTCGACCGACGCCGTCCAGCTGCTCGGTGGCTACGGGTTCACCAAGGACTTCCCGGTCGAGCGCTTCATGCGCGACGCGAAGATCACCCAGATCTACGAGGGAACCAACCAGATCCAGCGGGTGGTCATCGCAAAGAAGCTGCTCGGATAGGGTTTCTGGTTCCACCTGGCGGGGCCCTGCAGGGCGATGTAGGGCCGATATCCCTATTTTATCCCTACTCGGCTAATCTGGGCCCGTGGCCACCATCCGACAACGGTCCCCCGGGGTCTGGGAGGTGCGGGCGTTCACCGGTCGTGATGGCCAGGGCCGCTCCACCCAGGTGAGCCGGACGGTCCGGGGCGGGAAGCGTGAGGCGGAGCGGGTAGCGGCCGAACTGACCCTTCGGGGGGGGAGCGAGGCAGGCAAGGTCACCGTCTCGGAACTGCTCGACCTCTGGATGGAACAGCGCACGCCCTCCTGGTCACCATCGACTGTCGAGAATCACAAGAGCCGGGTGGCCCAGGTGAAGGCCGATCCCATCGCCAAGGTCCGCCTGGCCAGGCTGTCGGCGGTGGACGTCGACCGGTGGCACGCCCGATTGGCCCGGAACGGATCCGGCGACGGGTCGATCCGTAACCAGCACCAGGTACTTCGGGCGGCCGTCACCCAGGCCGTCCGGTGGGGCTGGGTCACTACGAACGTCGTGGCTGTGGCCCAACTGGGCAAGCGGAAGCAGGTGCCCCGGGGAGCGCTCGGCGAGGACCAGGTCCGGAAAGTCCTGGCTGCGGCCGACGAGCTGGCCGACTCTCTCCAGATCGAGCCGGCCGCACCGATCGCCCTGCGCCTGGCTGCCATCACCGGTGCCCGCCGGTCGGAGCTGGCGGCGCTGCGGTGGGCTGACCTCGACGGCGACCGCCTGACTATCGATTCGAGCGTGGCCATCATCCGCCACGGGACCTCTGACGCGCCGTCGAAGCCGACCCTCCGCGATGATCCGACCAAGACGGCCAACCGCAGGACCGTCACCCTGGACGCCACCACGGCGGAGGCGCTGAAGCGATTGAAGCGGCTTCAACAGAACCTGGGTCCCTGGATCCTGACGGTCGGGGAGCGACCGGTGAATCCGGAGCGGATCGGGGCGTGGTGGCGTCGCGCACGGGACCGGGCCGGTGTGGACAGCCGATGGCGGCTGCACGATCTGCGGCACTGGTCGGCCACGATGTCGATCTCCCGGGGGCACGACATCCGGACCGTGGCCAACCGTCTCGGTCACGCCAATCCGGCCATGACGCTCCGCGTGTACGCCCATGCCGTCGAGTCCGCCGATGGACCGGTGGCCGCCATGCTGGGCCAGGTCCTGGACGAAGGGGAGCCGAAGGACGCTCCCGTTCTCGCCGTCATCGAGTCGGCCGGGCCGGCCACGTAGGCGCAATCGGTCCCGATGTTTCACGGTCGTCAGTGGATCGAGGTGCCCAGCAGCTCCTCCATGGCCACTCTCGGAATCACGATGCGCCGGCCCAGCCTGATGGCTGGCAGTTCCCCCCGGGCGACGAGCTCGTAGGCGAGTCCCCTCGAGATGTTCAGCAGGTAGGCCGCCTCGTCGACCGTGAGGACGAGCCGGTCGTTGCCGGTGGAGGATGTCGGTGCCAGATCCTCGGCAGCGTGCTGCGCCGCAGTACGGGGCAGATGCTCGCCATCCGGGCGGATAACAATCGTGGAGATTTCCGCCGGCCTGCGGGGTGATGAAGATTGTGTGCGGTGGTTGTCGGTCATGTCGGGCTCCGACCGGTTGGTGTGGTCTCGTC
>Ga0182010_10000055_pt1 | contig 57362 bp, 43 predicted proteins | sample 611E1MmetaG_FD_120488 | JGI IMG/M metagenome (GOLD analysis project Ga0182010, IMG submission 120488) | Permafrost microbial communities from Stordalen Mire, Sweden - 611E1M metaG | ecosystem: Environmental > Terrestrial > Soil > Wetlands > Permafrost | place: Sweden: Stordalen | collected... | reverse complement strand
GCATAGGACATCACCGTCCCCATGCTAAACCCGAGGAGATACACCTGGCCTGCGTCGACGGGGTAGCCGTTGATAACGTCATCCAGGAACGCAGACAGTCGCTCACAGCTTTCGCGGAACATCGCCTGGTTCTGGTTCCCCGTCTCATCGACGTCGTACCACGTAAAGCCGCCGTGAGGAAACGCAAAGGGAGCGCGGGGGCTCACGACGAGGAGGCGCGGGTCGTAGAAGCGTGCTATATCGATCAGATCCTCTTCGTCCGCCCCGCGGCCGTGAAGCATGACCAAGAGTGGATTCTTGCCGCTCCCGGATTGCTCCGGCATCAGGACGCGATGTTCAAGTGTGGTTTGCATGAGTGCCATCTCTGTTGAGCAGGAGAGCGTACACCGCGTAATCATTCCTGCTGAATGTCACAAAACGGATCTCGATGAGCGAAGATGGGGCGGAGACAAAGGCCGAAGCTGTTGCGACCGCGATACGAGATGCACGCTCCATAGGAAATCCGTATGCACCGGTCGAAATGGAAGGGAAAGCTATGCGCCCCAGCCCGCGATCGGCGGCCATTTGCAGGCTGCTTCTGTATGTGGAGGCGAGGATCTCGTCCTCGCCCTGTGTCCCGCCGCGCCAGATGGGACCGACCGCATGGATGACGAATCGTGCCTTGAGACGTCCGCCTCCCGTGATGACCGCGTGTCCGGGAGGGCATTCCCCCTGTCGTGCCAGAATCGTGCGGCATTCTTCGAGAAGCTGAGGGCCTGCCCCCCTGTGGATGGCGCCATCCACCCCGCCGCCGCCCAGAAGACCGGAATTCGCCGCATTGACGATAACGTCGACGTCCTGGGTGGTGATATCCCCCTGCACCAGCGTCAGCGATGTTGATCCCACTTTAATCATGAGAGTCGGTTCGCCGTTTTCGTTTCGCGGACATGAGATCCGACACTAACGTACTCATTTTTCGAATGGAATTCCCGTCGCAATCGTGGCTTGATCCAGGCTGTTTGTCAGGCGACGCACAGAAGCGAGACCCCGTGTATCGGCGGCGTGGAATAGTGCCGAGGAGCGGTTGCTCTGCTTATCCTGGTTCCACCTTGGTTGTCGAGAATCCCATGGGGGGGACAAGGCATTTCTCTTGGGCTTTCTGCCTGACATTCTCCCTGGGCTATCGCACACCTTCAAAGCTTCGCCAGAGCATCATTGAATCTTCAAGAACGAATCCTTAGCTTAGGTACACTGGTGCATGACCCGGCAAGGTTTTTGGGACGGGTCCCCGCCGAACCCACTGCAATTCACTTTCTCTGTGGAAGAGGATGAAGATCACGATTGAATCCCGTCAGCTCAACGGGCTTCTTGTGCTCAAACCGGAGGTCTTTCAGGACGATCGGGGTTTCTTCCTCGAAGCATTCCGGAAGGATCAGTTCCTTGACCTTGGTCTGCCTGGCGAGTTTGTTCAGGATAATCACTCCAAATCGGTCAAGGGAGTTGTCCGCGGTCTTCATTTCCAATACGAGCCGCCAATGGGGAAGTTGATGCGCGTGACGGTGGGAACCGCATATCTCATGGCGGTAGATATTCGGAAGGGTTCGCCCACTCTGGGAAAGTGGTTTGGCATCGAGGTGTCGGCTGAAAACAAGCTGCAGGTTTGGGCGCCGGCGGGATTTGCGAGGGGATTCTGCGTTCTTTCCGATGTGGCCGAGATCCAGTACAAGTGTACAGGTATCTACAGCAACAAGGGCGAATCGGGAATCCGATGGAATGATCCCGCAATTGGAATCACGTGGCCCGTTTCGAATCCGACTCTCTCGAAGAAAGATGAAGCTGCGCAGACGCTCGCAGAGTGGCTGCAACGTCCGGAATCAGAAAAATTCAGATACTAAAGGACGTCTCCTGTGAAGATTCTCATCGCCGGCGGGGCCGGTTACATCGGCTTGGCACCTATTCCTAAGTTGCTGGATCGCGAATACGACATCGAAGTGATCGATCTGCTCTGGTTTGGGTGTTTCTTGCCGTCACAAGTAAAGGTTAACCAGAAGAACATCTTTGACGTCACCAGGGAAGATCTCCATGGTTGCGATTAGGTGATCTTTCTTGGCGGGCTTTCGAATGATCCGATGGCGGAATTCTCTCCCGGTATGAACTTTATTCACAAAGCTGCAGCGGCATGATATCATCATCAACAATCCCTCCATTTGGCGTCCGATTCTCTCCATCGAAGATGCGTGCAACACATATGTCCGGGCAATCGAGGCTAGCGACGAGATTTCCGGAATTCTTAATGTTGCTTCGGGCAATTGCACCGTTGGCGAGGTGGCAGATGTCGTTCGCTCCACCGTCGAAGAAGTGCTGAACGTGAAGATTGACCTGACGATCAAACACATCCAGGACTATGGGAACTACAAAGTCAGCGTCCAGCGCGCGACAAACATCCTGAGTTTCAAACCACAGCATGACGTATCATCCATTGTGCGGAACCTTCTGGAGCATCGGGCGGAGTTCGCGGATATGGACAACTCACGATACTACAACATCTTCAATAACAACTGTGACTCTCTATGAAAACCGCGCTAATCTGTGGTGTTGGGGGCTTCATCGGCGGGCATCTTGCCAAGCGGTTGAAGCGGGAGGGATACTGGGTAAGAGGTGTTGACCTAAAGAACCATGAATACGTTCCGTCTCCTGTGGACGAGTTTGTCGTGGGAGATCTTCGTGAACAATCGGTCGTACGTTCCGTCCTCGACAAGCGATTCGATGAAGTGTATCAGCTTGCGGCAGACATGGGTGGCGCAGGATACATCTTCTCAGGTGAACACGACGCCGACGTCATGCACAACTCGGCGACGATCAATCTCAATGTGCTGGAGCAGGCAAAGCTGGTCCGCATAGGAAGGATTTTCTACTCTTCGTCTGCCTGCATGTATCCGGCATATAATCAGGAGGATCCGGACAACCCGAAGTGTTCGGAGGATTCTGCATATCCTGCCGCGCCGGACAGCGAGTACGGTTGGGAGAAACTTTTCAGTGAACGTCTGTACCTTTCATATCATCGCAACCACGGGGTGCAGGTTAGGATTGCCCGATTTCACAACATCTTTGGCCCGGAAGGATCCTGGACGGGAGGGAGGGAAAAGGCCCCGGCTGCTCTTTGCAGAAAAGTGGCTGAAGCGCGAGAGGGTGGTGAAATCGAGATTTGGGGTGATGGAAAGCAAACGCGGTCATTTCTCTACATTGATGAGTGTCTTGAAGGAGTGCGCAGACTGGTGAATTCCGATTTCATGGGACCGGTGAACATCGGCTCAGAGGAGATGGTTACCATCAATCAACTTGCTGAGATGGTCATGTCGATAGCGGCAAAGAAGCTCTCAATAAAGCATGTCGCCGGGCCCTTGGGGGTTCGAGGAAGGAATTCTGACAACCGATTGATATTCGAAAAGCTCGATTGGAAACCCAGCAAGAAGCTTTTGGATGGCTTAAGGATGACTTACAGGTGGATTGACCAACAGGTAGCTCTCAGCCGGACGGGCTGGGCGACGAAATAGACGACATTTCAGTTCAGTTCTGGAAAGTGGACCGTCTCTTGAGGCGGGATGGAGGAACCGCAGGCGGAGACTTTTGATTTGCGATTGTCGCGAATTGCAGACTTTTTTTGATGATCCTCTCCCAGTTCCACCCAACGGCCCAAATGCGCAGATTTGGTGGTGCTTGGTCGTATTGCTTTTCCAGCTATGAATCCGTATCCTCTTATGTTAGAACGGTTTCTGGGCTACACTACTTTTCAGTACAGACGTTGGGGCATACACCGCATCCGGCCACATTGGAGTGAAACCTCGGAAATAACATTCCCTACCGAGCATCACAGCTTCCGGGATACACTAGTCGACCCTTTCCAAAGGCAGCAACCGTCAGCCGTGTTTGTCAACGACCATATCGGGTGCGCCGATACCAAGGGAGGGAACAACCCCAATGTCACTCCAGCACGGTCGTGTATTGTCTCGGCGCGCCTTAATGTCGGAGAGGCTTCCGGGCAAGGTAGTCAATTTGCTCAATCGCATGCGTGAGGCAGAGGGCGATCATCGATGAATTCCGGTATCGGAACGGTTCCGCTTTTCCCTTCGAGCTTGACAGAAGCGGCATGAAGAATGTCCTAGTCACCGGTGGCGCCGGTTTTATCGGCAGCAGTTTTATTAGGTTTCTTCTTGCCAAGTACGAAGGCCTCACCGTTGTTAACTATGATCTCCTGACCTATGCCGGAAATCTGGAGAATCTGAAAGAAATTGCACATGATCCGCGATATAGGTTTGTCAAAGGGGACATTTGTGATCGAGCGGCAGTTGATGCTGTGCTCACGAGTAATGAGATTGACACAATTGTTCATTTTGCCGCCGAGTCCCATGTTGACAGGAGCATACTAGAAGCCGGGGTTTTTGTGCGCACAAACGTGCTGGGAACGCAAGTGATGCTCGATGCGGCTAAGGACACTGGTGTTGAGAGGTTTGTGCACATATCGACCGATGAAGTCTACGGCTCGCTCGGCACGACAGGGAAGTTCACGGAAGACACTCCTCTTCATCCCAACAGCCCGTACTCAGCAAGCAAGGCCGGTTCTGACATGCTTGCCTTGGCCTACCACCACACCTTTGGTTTGCCCGTTGTTGTCACGCGATGTTCCAACAACTATGGCCCCTACCAGTTTCCGGAGAAGCTCATCCCGTTGATGATCATCAATGCGATGAACGACAAACCGTTGCCGGTGTATGGAGACGGGATGAACGTGCGCGACTGGCTCCACGTGGAGGATCATTGCTCGGCCATTGATATCGTTGCGAGGGAAGGGCGTCCTGGCGAGGTGTACAATATTGGCGGCAACAATGAGTGGAGGAATATCGATATTGTAAAGCTTATTCTCGAAGAGCTTCACAAACCGGAGTCTCTGATCACCTATGTCAATGATCGTCCGGGACATGACAAGCGGTACGCAATGGACGCGGGGAAGATACTTGTGGAATTGGGGTGGAAGCCTGCGCACACGTTTGAGCGTGGGTTACACGATACGATTGCGTGGTATTGCGAGAATACTGCGTTGTGGTCGCGAGTTGTCTCAGGAGCATATCAAGAATATTATCGTCGACAATATGAGAACCGTTAAAATGCGAGGAACTGTCCCTCTCCTGTTCGTTCTGGCGATGTTATTGATTGCCGGACCTGCCGATGCCCAGCAGTCAACGAATGATATTGGCTATGATCTGTTCAATACCATGGGCAAAGGAAGTGTTCTTCCATCGGTTCAATCGTCAGTTGCCCCGCGGATTGTCCCGCTCGAATCAGTCGTAAATCCCGACGAGTATATCGTGGGGCCGTCGGACGGGTTTGCGGTGACCATCTTGACGAGTCCTCCCCTCGTAACTAATGTTACGGTTACACCGGAAGGGACGTTGGTTGTGCCTTCAGTGGGAGAAATCAGGTTATCGGATATGACCCTTACGAAGGCACGTGAGGCTGTTCTGGATCAGATCCATAAGCGGTTCATTTCTACGCGCGCGACAGTGACGCTGTCAGTACCGAGATCCGTGAACGTAACAGTTCTCGGTCAAATCCTTGTGCCAGGGACGTACACGCTCTCGGTCACTGATCGCGTGTCAGGTGCAATTGATGCGGCAAACCAGGTCATGCGTTCCCAGAAAGTCGAAGATGAGCTTGCCCTGCAAGGTGCTCGTTCCGGCCAATCTCACCGTCTGATTCTGGTTCGCCACAAAGATGGAAGAGAGCAGCGAGTTGATCTTGCGCGGTACGCAGCGGAAAGGATTTCCACGCTGAATCCATACTTACGGGAAGGGGATGTGATTGTCGTTCCCTCGATGAATGCGGCGCGGGACGTGATTGGTGTTTATGGGGCCGTACATCTTCCCGGACGATTGGAATATGTGGCAGAGGACAGTTTGCACACGATGTTGGCTCTTGCGTATGGATTTACTGACAATGCTCGCTTGGATAGCGTCGAACTCTATCGCTATGATCGATCGGGAAAAGAAACGGAGCATATGGTGCTGAATTTGACTGACGGGAGGACCGACCTGCCGCTTCAGCCAGGTGATCGGTTGATCGTAAGACAGAAGGTCGACTTGCGGGGCGATCCCAGAGTGTGGGTGAACGGTGAAGTCAACTATCCGGGTGGCTATCCGATATCGCAAGAAGGGACTAAGCTCAGTTTGGTTATTGCGATGGCGGGCGGATTCACATCGAGAGCTGCGTTGTCTCGGTCGATGGTAGTGAGGCAGGGAGCATCGTTGACGCAAATCGAATCTGAACGACTCGGAAGCTTCACAGGTGGTGTTCCGCATGATGACTCTCTTTACTATGGCGTTGAAACTGCATCTCGGCTACAAGGGGAGCGAATGTCGGCAGATTTTGTTGCGCTATTTGAGCATCAAGACACAACACAAGACGTTTTCTTGAAGGATGGCGACGTCATAACAATTCCTCCGGTCGACCGCACCGTGTATGTATTTGGTCAGGTTGTGTTACCCGGTCATGTTACCTTCGAATCCGGGAAGGACTGGGAGTACTACATCGCGAGGGCGGGTGGCTTGACGGATCGTGCCAGAAAAGGGGACATTCGAATCGTCAAGGCCAGCACGAAACAATGGCTCGACCCAAATGACACGCGGTTGGAGGAAGGAGACTACATCTGGGTGCCAATGGTGGTTGAACACAACTTCGGTTATTATGTGAATATCATAGGGCAGACAGCATCAATCATCGGCGTTGCAGTGAGCCTTGCAATTCTAGCGGTACAATTGAAGAAGTAGTCGTATTGCATTTTGTCGTTGCTGTCTCTGTGAAATGATACAACCTGTAGGACCTCATACATCGGCAGCGCTTATCAAGAGCGAACTCTGCTGACGCTCAAAACGACGGAGGAAGCGTGGATTCATCCCAGGAAAATCATGCCGGGGGACAAACTGGTCTCCGGATGGCAAATGTCGTTGAGTATATTGCTGTTCTTGCAAGGAACAAGAGGTTGATTGTTCGCTTTGTTGGGATCTCGATTCTTGTTGGGATAATTCTTCTTTTCTTCGTCCTTCCGCGCTGGTATAAGGCGGTTGCAGTCATCATGCCGCCTCAGCAAAAGAATGCCCTTGGACTTCTTTCATCTATCACTCGAGCGACTTCTTCTTTACGGACCCTGGGACTTGGTGGTTCTGCGGATGATCTTTCCCAATTCCAGGCAATTTTGGGTAGTCGTCGTGTCATGGAGGCTGTAGTCACACACTTTGGTCTCAAGTCCGTTTACGGCGTTGAATCGATGGAGAAAGCCATCAAGTCGTTGGAAGACAACGTCGCATTCTCACCCGGGAAGGAAGACGTATCAGTCGAAATTACGGTCTTTGATACAGACGCCAAGCGGGCAGCAGAAATGGCGAACTATCTGGTCGACGCGCTTAATGCAGCATATCTTGATATGTCAACGACAGAAGCTCGCGGGAATCGGGAGTTTCTTGAAAGGAGATACAATCAAAACGTCGCCGACTTGAAAAATGCTGAGGAAGACCTTCGAAATCTGCAGCAGCGCTATGGTATCTATTCGGTGTCTGACCAAATTAAAGCCGCTGTGCAAACGGCAGCCGTGCTAGAATCTCAGGTCCGGTTGAAGCAAATCCAGCTTGATATCTTGACAAATACGACGAGCGAAGACAACCCCGGGAGACAGTCGGCGGAGATAGAACTGAAGGAAATCAAGAAGCAGTTGTATCTAATGAAAAACGGGGGTGCATACGGCGATGCCTCAGTTGTTTTTCCGGCATTCAAAGATGCTCCAGAAATCGGCATGGAGTATGTTAGACGGTTTCGAGATGTGGAAATTCAGAACAAATTGATGGAACTGATACTTCCTCTGTATGAACAAGCAAAAATCGAAGAGCAGAAGACTACTGCGAGTGTGGTCGTCTTGGACAAAGCCGTGCCCGCAGAACGTCCAGCCAAACCTAAGAGAGTGCTCAATCTCATCCTTATCGCTTTCGTGAGCTTTATTGCCGCATATTTCCTCGCTCTTTTTGTTGAAATGCTTCGACGAGTAAACAACGGTCAAGTGCCAGAAGTCAGTGAGAATCTGAAGTTTATCCGGCGCGAACTGAGCATCAAGCGTCTCTTTAAGTAGGACAGGTGAATGGGCATGAGTGCTTTTTCACCAAGATCTCCGTCTCAGTCTCCAATTCGGGAATTCCGCATTAAGGATTGGCTCCTCTACGCATTTGCTGCGCTGTATCCCCTTATGGTGTTTTCGGTTTTCTTCTCAAGGGATTCTGTGCCGCTTTGGATTGTTGTTCTTCTCGCCGCCCTGTTGCTTGCCGAAGTTCTTCAGCATAACGGCGAGTTCTGGACGGAACGGTCCATGACGTATCTTTTCCTCTTTCTTGTGGCCTACGTTTGCAGCACATACCGCATTCTGGATGCTGATGCGAATATGACTTGGCTTGGTCGGACGCAAGCCGATCGCGCTGTGAGCACAACATTGCGAGTGGCCTATGTTGTGGCGGTCTTTTTCACGTTTGTGAACGTACTTGCAAGCACTTCGGAAGATGTCATAAGAAGGATTTTTGTCATACAGATCTGGTGTGGTGCAATCGTTGCGTTGTTCGGTATCCTCCAGTTCCTGACATATACGATTCTTGGAAGCGATGTTTTGACTCGAATTGAACCGACGAATGAAACATTCGGAAAAGGTGCATACTACCTCCAGAAGATTGGTTCTGAACGCGTTTTTCGCGCTTCCGGGATCTTCAAAGAACCATCCTCGTTTGGTTTTTTTCTTGCTCCATTGATAGTCAAGCTTATCGTGGGAACCGCACGGAATGTGAAAATTGGTGCAAGGTGGACATCATACGCACTTCTTGCGATCTACGGCTTTGCTGTGCTCATAAACGTATCGCTCACTGGAATCCTTACGTTGGCTGTTTTGGCAGCATTTTTTTTGATATCCCGAATTCGCCGCTCCCCTGTTGGTGGGATTGGCGTAGTAGCACTTGTGTGCTGCGTTGCCGCAGTATTGGTTGTCACACCTTTGGGAAGCCTGGTTGGCTATAGGATATCCAACATCTTTGAATTCAGGGATCCCTCGACAATTGATCGCGTATCCCGCATTGCAATTGGGGCCGTCGTCTTCATGAATCACCCATGGGCGGGCGTCGGTCCTGGCATCTTTGCCTTTTGGTATCCTGCCCTGGGGGGGCTCGACCGTTCGACTATGGCTACGCCGCTGAATATTTGGCTGAATGTGCTGACGGACGTGGGAATTATTGGCTTCATTCCGTTTGTCGCCTTTCTTTACAGAGTTTTGCACAAGGCGAATCGAGTGAGGAAACAAGTACCCATGGTCGCGGTCTATTTCTGGAGCGCGTTGAGCTATTTGTTGCTGCTCTCTACCACTGACATATGGTACATTGAAATTGTCTGGTTTGAATTCGCCGTTCTCTTGGTGATTAGCCGCTTCATAGCTCCCAATGGTATTACCGTCCTCCCCCAAGATTCATCGACAACATAAAGTCGTAGCTTAAAAAAATACGCTCCATTGTTAATTGCATGATGGCACTGTTGAGGGGTATTCGTTGATGTGCCTGCTTCCTTTTGGTATGGAAGCAGAATTCCTGCTCTCATAACGATAGGTTCTTCGCTTGTCAAGATTGCTGCAAACATTAACCAGAAATGGTTTCTATTCTTTGCTGTCTTCGGTAATCCGACTCGGGGCGAATGCGGTGCTCTTCGTTATGGTCGCTCGCTTCTACGGTCCGGTCCAGTTCGGCCAGTTTACAACAGCGCATACTCTTGCTGTCGTCTTCACGCTCTTTGCTGACTTTGGATTTGATCTGCTGTTGACCACGGAAATTGGCAGAGATCGGCAGTCGGTATCATACATTACGCCTCGGATGCTAGGCCTTAAGATTGTGTTGACTCTGGTTGCTTCCTTGTTGATGTGTGCTTATCCCCTCGTGCAGACCTTCTCCCGCGAGACTCAGGTTCTCATTTACATCTTTAGCATGTATTTGTTTTTCTCCGCATTGCAGAATTTTGCGTTTGCCTTCTTCCGCGGTCACGATGAACTGCATCATGAATCGCAGATTACACTCATAATCAATGTCGCGCTATTGGTCACTTTGCTGATCATAGCTCTGACGGGGGGAAGCGTCTATCAAGTTGCCTTCGCATTTGTTGCTTCACGTATTGTGGGGGTTGCACTTGCCGTTGCAAAGTCTTCTCACTTGATTACAAGTGTTCGACCTGTATTTGACCCAGCATGGATAAGTTCTGCATGGAAGACGATAGTGATATTTGGTCTTTTTTTTGTTTTTGGTAATCTCTATTTTCTTATCGATACAGTCCTCCTATCGATGTGGCGTGGTGACCACGACGTCGGCATTTATCAATCTGTCTTTCGGATAATAGGCGTTACTCTTATTCTTTCGGATATTACCGTGAACGCCACGTTGCCTGGATTGTCGAGGCTTTTTGTCGTTGACAGGGCAAAATGGGCCCTTGTCGGTTCGGTCACGAGCAGGATTCTCTTTCACGTTGGGTTGGCGGTAGGTTTCTTCCTGTTTGCTGGTGCCGAGCTTATCATCAGTCTTCTGTATGGCTTGGATAGGTACGCCGCAGCAGTTCCCGTGATGCGGATCTTTGGACTGACGGTCGCGGTGCGCTACTCTGTGGAGATGAGCGGACTTATGTTAACGACTTCCAATCGTCAGCATCTTCGCACGTGGCTTGTGATTGGTGCAACGATAACAAACGTCGCAATGAACATGTATACAATTCCGCGGTTCGGTGTCATTGGTGCAGCATCTGTCTCATTCGTTACCAATGCTATACTTGGCTGTGCTTTCATTCTCTTTTCTCGGAATGCGTTTCTGGAAAAATGGACGTCCCTTGAACGGCTCCTTCCGTTTGCACTTCTTGGGTTGGCCTCTGCGGTTGGGATATACTCGCATCTGGCCTGGAGCTGGCTGGGTGTTGCGGTGATTTTGGTTTGCTACTTTTCCCTGGTCTTTGTTGTGGGTTATTCAAGATATGAGCGTCGGATCATTTTTGAGGCATTGCGTGCATGGAGACCATGAGGAGTCCTCGGATAGGCTGCATTTTTCTCAATTATAACAGCACCGACGATACACTTGGTGCCGTTGAATCTCTTCTCCGGACTCAATATGAACCACTTGATGTGCTTGTTGTTGACAACGGTTCGGACGAAAGATGGCTGTCAAAGCTGCGACATGGTCTTGCCGGAACGAATGTTCAGATCCTTGAAATGGGTCGAAATCTAGGATTTACGGGTGGTAACAATGCCGGCTACCGAGTCCTTCTTCAACAGCATCCGGATTATATACTGCTTCTCAACAACGACACTTACGTTGAACCCAACTTTCTGGGTCCTCTCGTTGAGGCTTTGGAAGGAGATCCAGGAGCCGCCGCAGCCAGCGGACTAATTTGCTATTTCCCCGAGACCGAACGAATATGGTACGCAGGGGGGCGGTTTGTGCCTTGGCGCGCAACAGGAATAGTTGACGACCTTGACCACAATGTTGCAAGCGTCCCTGATCGAGGATTGTCGGAGGTAACGTTCGTTTCGGGCTGTTTATCGCTCGTGAGGGCATCAGCGCTTTCACCCGAAGCGATTTATGACGACAGATTCTTTCTGTATGTCGACGACACAGAACTGTCAACACGACTCATTCGTCAGGGCTTCCGATTGCTCTATGTTCCATCTTCACGGATATATCACAAGACCATCCATCGCAATGAAACTGCAAGGCCGCTGTACTATACTGTGCGTAATCGGCTGCTATTGACTCGTATAGTTATGAGCGGGCCGCAGGCTATCGTCGCAAGAATGTACGTTTTGATCACAACTTTGTTGAAATGCGTGACTTGGCGGATTTCGCAACCACTCCTGGCACGTGCTGCGTGGTGGGGGATCGTCGACTTTTACCGAAATCGTCTCTGCGAAGGACGAGGGATGCAGCTCCCGCGGTCCAAGCCTGCATCATGAGATAGTGTTGGATTCTTTATAGCGTACGTAGCACGGCAGTGACAGAGACGGGGCGGAAGAGAGGGCCGGGAGGCGAAGCATTTGTTCACTGACTTCAAAATGCTGAAATCCATGGAAAAGAAGATCTGGATTCTATCGGAGCTGTATTTTCCTGAAGAATCTGCGACCGGTTATTATGTTACTCATGTTGCTGAAGGTCTGGCGCGTGAGTTCTCCGTACAGGTGTTGTGTGCGCAACCTACATACCTCGCTCGCGGCATTCGAGCCGCGGCTAAGGAAGCTCGAAATGGCGTCGACATACGTCGGTGCTGGGGCACGACATTCAACAAAGATATCCTCCTTTTTCGCCTCATCAATCTTGTGACAACTACCATATCGATCTGCTTCAATGCGCTAATGCGGATTCGTCGAGGCGACATCATGTTCGTAGTAACTAATCCTCCCACGCTCCCCTTTCTTGCCGCCGTGGTCTGTCGCTTGCGATCCGCTACGTTGATTTTACGAATCGAGGATGTCTATCCTGAAGCGCTCTCCGCGGGTGGCATCCTTGACAAAAATGGGACAATCATGAGAGTGCTCGGCGCACTGCAAGGCCGACTGTACAAAGCCGCAGATTGCATCATTGTGTTGGGCCGAGATATGCAGGAATTGGTTACGAGAAGAATAGATGGCATCCAGCCGCGGATCGTGTATATCTCCAATTGGGCGGATCTGGACGAAATTGTTCCTCTCCCTCGGCAAGACAATCGAATAATTCGAGAACTAGGATTGACCGAGAAGTTTATCATACAGTATTCCGGCAATATGGGCAGAACACATGACATAGAGAATATTGTGGAATGTGCCAAGGCACTTCATGGAAACAGGAGTATCCATTTTCTCTTCATTGGATGGGGAGCGAAGGAGCCATGGCTTCGTATGACCGTAGATGCACTGGCCTTGAGCAACATAACAGTACTTCCACCCCAACCCCGGAAGGATTTGGTGGTTTCCCTCAATGCTTGTGACGTTGCTATAGTCGCTTTCGTGCAGGGGATGTGCGGAGTCTCCGTGCCGAGTCGCGCATACAATAACTTGGCGGCTGGGAAACTGATAATTGCTGCAACGGATCCCGCATCGGACCTTGCGCATCTTCTGGAAGAGGAAGGATTGGGCTGGGCTGTCCAGCCCGCGGCTCCGGATCAATTGGTGAACGCTATTCAGGATGCATTCAACAAAGCCTCTCTGTTGCCTCAAATGTCGTCTCGCGCACGCAAGATTGTTGAAGAAAGGTTTTCGAAGCATCGGGTGCAAGCACAGTACGCTATATTGTTTAGAGAAATCATGGGTCTTCAGACTGGGGATCATTCCAATGCCAATTGAAGGGAGAGAGCAACCGAGCAAGGTTCCTTTCGCTTGGATGATATCGAGTGTTGTCATCCAGATCCATGCGGTTGTATGTCTCTTTGTGGGAGAGCTCTTGGCGAAGCGGAGGATTGAATCCCCGCTTCCTGAAACCCAGAAGCTTCCAGATGATCACATCGTCGTTGTTCGACTTGATGAGATCGGTGATATCGTGTTAATGACAGGTTTCCTGAAAGAGCTGCGGAAACTTTACCCTGCTGCAAGAATAACCCTTGTTGTGAAGGACGCACTCCTGAATCTTGTGGAGCGATGCCCTCATGTTGACGAGGTCATTCCATTCGCCGCCCATTGTTCGCGTGTGCTGCGGCCCTTTGTTCTTCCGTTTCGTGCGGCGAAGATGTCACGCAAGCTGGCATGGGAGAAAAGGCCCACGTTGGGAATTCAGCCGCGATGGGATACAGATAGTTCCTATGCGGGCCTTCTCTTGTATCTCCTGCGAGCTCGAAGGCGCATTGGCTTCAGTGAGCAGGCAAACAGAAGGAAATCCTACTTCAATAAGGGGTTCGATCGGTTTTATACGGATCTCGTCGATGGAAACGAGGTGAAACACGAGATTGAGCATAACTTAGATGTGATACGTTACTTGGGTGGGGATCCGAGCAATGGCAAACCCGAGAGTTGGATTACAGAGGAAGATATTCATGCTGTCGAACTGCTTCTAAAGAATTCTAACGTTCCTACCGCGAAATCTCTCATTGCCATTGCTCCCGGAGCTGGGCACCCGAGAAGGATGTGGCCTCTGGACCACTACTCGCGAATTGGTGTTTGGCTGAGCCAGCAATTCGACGCCGACATCATCATTGTGGGTGGATTACGCGATGTGCGTCTTGGCGACATGCTTGCTTCTCGGATCGGTACTCGATCTCACAATCTATCGGGTCGTACGTCATTACGGGAAACTTGCGCGCTGTTCAAGAAGTGTCGTCTGTTCATTGGCAATGATTCCGGGCCTCTCCATCTTGCGGCTGCTTCGGGCATCCCAGTGATTGAAATCTCTTGTCACCCGGAACACGGCGATGAATCGGATGTTCAATCCCCAGTTCGCTTCGGTCCTCGATCTGCCGCCTCTGCTGTTCTTCAGCCCGCACAAGTGTCAGCTCCTTGCAGGGAGCGCTGTTCGTCCTCTCATGCGCACTGCATTAATGGTGTGACCGTTGAAAGGGTGAAGGAAGCTGTCAAGCGCGTTCTCGCCCAAGGGGACCAGAAATGAAGCAATGGCTATGGAGGTGTCCACAGAGGTTTGGTACCCCTCAATTTCTGTTGTTGAATCCCGTTGCACAATGCCAGCTGCAGTAATGCGCTGTGCGTAGAGCATTGCGTTGCCATTGCGGGAATCCTCCCGCGCAACAACCGCCCCCCGGCACCGTCCCCTCCCGGGACCAGCCCATCGCGCCTTTATCGCGGACCGGCGTTCCGGATTTCCTCGGAGGCGCTGGCGGCAAACTGCTCGAAATTCTTCTTAAACTTCCCGGCGAGCTCGCGGGCCTTTGCATCGTACTGCTCTTTGTCCTTCCACGTCGTGCGAGGGTTCAACATCTCCTCGGGAACATCCGGACACGTCGTCGGTACGTGCAGGCCGAAGATCGGATCCTGGACCGTCGGTGCCGATGCGAGCGCCCCCGAAACGGCTGCACGGATCATTGCGCGGGTGTACGCTATCTTCATGCGGGAACCCACGCCGTACGGGCCGCCGCTCCACCCGGTATTGACCAGCCAGGTGGTCGCCTTCTGCTTTGCAATCCGTTCACCGAGGAGCTTTGCGTAGACCGTCGGCGCGAGCGGCATGAATGGGGCGCCAAAGCAGGCGCTGAACGTCGTTTCAGGATCCTTTCCAACACCCTTCTCCGTTCCCGCAACTTTCGCCGTGTAACCGGAAAGGAAGTGATACATTGCCTGCTCCGATGTCAGCTTGGCGATCGGCGGCATCACACCGAGGGCGTCGCAGGTGAGCATGATGACATTCTTCGGATGATCCCCGAGGCCGGTCTTCGAATGATTGCGGATATGGCTGAGCGGGTATGCAGCGCGCGTATTTTCCGTCAACCCCGCATCGTCGAGATTGATGCGACGCGTCATGCTGTCGATGGCGACGTTCTCGAGTACTGTCCCGAATGTGCGCGTGGTTGCATAAATGTCCGGTTCCGCCTCGGAAGAGAGACGGATGACCTTTGCGTAGCATCCCCCCTCGAAGTTGAATATGCCCTGCTCACTCCAGCCGTGTTCATCGTCGCCGATCAGCGTCCGTTCCGGGTCGGCGGAAAGCGTCGTCTTTCCCGTACCGGAGAGACCAAAAAACAGCGCTGTGTCTCCTCCCTTGCCGAGATTGGCGGAGCAATGCATCGGGAGAACGTTGCGTTCCGGCAACAGATAATTCAGAACCGTAAAAACGGCTTTCTTGATCTCCCCTGCATAGGATGTCCCGCCGATGATACAGAGACGCTCTGCAAAACTGATAACGACAAAAACCTCCGAATTTGTGCCATCCACTTCCGGTAGCGCGTGAAACCGGGGCGAGTCAATGATCGTGAATGTCTCGGGGGATGTATGCATGACAGGCTTCTCCGGCCGGAGGAGCAGGTTCCTTGTGAAGAGGTTATGCCACGCGTAGTCGGTGATCACACGAACCGGGATTTGATAGTGCGGGTCGGCGCCTGCATACAGGTTCTGCACGAAAGCGTCGCGCCCCTGGAAGAACGCGCAGAGTTTGGCGCGGAGCTCGCGGAACTTCTCTTCCGACATGGGTCGATTCACCTTGCCCCACGCGATGGCAGCTTCGCTGGCAGGCTCCTTCACGATGAATTTGTCGTTGGGGGAACGCCCGGTGTGGTGGCCGGTATGGACGACCAGCGGCCCGAGATGCGAAATCCACCCCTCGCGCCGGCGCACCACCTCCTCGTAGAGAGATGCTGTGGAAAGATTCCAATAGATGTTGCCAAGATTCGTAAGTCCTGATTGCGCAAGCGGATCCGCGCCCGTGCCGTGTTCCTGCATGATCTTCCCTCTGCCCTATGTGGTTGCTTACCGCGGAAAACCGGTCTTGTCAAAATTCTTCCACATCATCGACTCGACAGGCCGCTCCGTCCGTTCATTGTACTTCGCTGTCGATTTGGTGTCATAGGTCGTCCCGATGGCGCCTGATACTTCAAAATAGATCAACTGCCCGATCGGCATGCTGTGATAGACGCGTACGGGCTGCTTGACAGAGATCTCCAGTGTCCAGGTGTTGCAGAACCCGATGTCGCCCTTGCCTGCCGTTGCATGGATGTCGATCCCCAGCCGCCCAATGCTGCTCTTCCCTTCAAGAAAAGGGACATGCCGATGGGTCTCCGTGTACTCCACCGTCACGCCCAGATAGAGGCGATGCGGCAGGAGGATCAGCCCATCCTCGGGAATCTGGAAATGGTCGATCTCATTGTGCGCTTTCGCATCAAGAATGTCATTCTTGTACAGGGCAAGATGCCTGCCAAGATGAACATCGTAGGAATTGGAACCGAGATATTTCCGGTCAAAGGGAGAGATGACAATCGTCCCCTTCTCCATTTCCTCCAGTATCTTCAGGTCGGTGAGTATCATGAGGTCATCCTGTTGTCGATGGAAACACCTAATATGGGGGAAACGGGGGGGAAAGTCAAAAAAGGCCCAATACAGAGAGTTCCTTGGGCGTTTTCACCTTACAAGCGATGGGGGACCGACGTGGCTCGTTTACAAATCTCTTGCAGTTGATGTAATGAGAGACCAGGCCTCAGCCACGTGCCGTTGGGCGACCTGAGTTTGTCCGACAACCAGTCGGAGGGCGACGCGACCACCGAGTTTTGTGTGCGTCAGGTACAGGCGGCCGCCGGCGTTCAGCCGATCCATCAGAGCGGAGTTAAGGGAATTCAACCGGCTCTCATCACCGACACCCCGGGGATGGTACCGGAAGCAGACGGTTGCGAGGGGGACCGGTGCGAGGATCTCGAAGTCCGCTGTCTCCCGCACATTCTCTGCGAACGACCGGGCAAGCTCGATGTGGGTCCGGACCATTTCCTGAAGTCCGCTCACCCCGTACGTGCGGATGACGAACCAGAGTTTCAGAGCACGGAATCGCCGTCCGAGTTGGATTCCCCAGTCGCGGTAATTCCGAACGCGTGTTCCCTCCGCGGTCTTCAGGTATTCCGGGAGGATCTCAAATGTTTTCACGAGCGCTTCCTGGTCGGCGACAAAGTACGCGGAACAGTCGAAGTTCGTGAACATCCATTTGTGCGGATTGAAGACGAACGAATCGACCAGTTCTATTCCATCGATCATCCAGCGCATTTCCGGGAGAAGGAGGGCTGTTCCGGCGTAGGCCGCATCGACGTGGAGCCACAGGTTGTGTTTCCTGCAGATCTCTGCGATGGGGCGAAGGGGATCGATGGCGGTGGAACCGGTCGTGCCGATGGCAGCGACCACGCAGAGGGGCGTGCAGCCTTCCTTGAGATCCGCTGCGATTGCGCGCTCGAGCGCATCCACGTTCATGGCATACGTCGCATCCACCGGTATTGTGCGAAGGGAACTCTTCCCGAGGCCCGCGATCTTCACCCCCTTTTCAATCGATGAATGCGCCTCCGTCGAGCAATAGACGGTGAAGCGTCCTCCCGCCGGAAAGCCGTCGGCATTGATCCGGTATGCGCTGGCCCGCTCACGTGCGCTCAGGAGCGCGCACAGTGTCGCTGTCGAGGCAGTGTCTTCAATAACACCCGTGAATGTGTCCGGAAGACCGATCATGCCCCGGAGCCATTCCATGACACGTTCCTCAAGTTCTGTGGCTGCCGGCGAAGTGGCCCAGCTCATGCATTGAGCGCCCATTGTTGCCGTCAGCATCTCCGCGAGAATACTGGGAGGACTGCTATTGGCGGGGAAGTACGCGAAGAAGGAAGGATGTTGCCAGTGCGTCATTCCCGGCAGGATGATCTCCGTGAAGTCGCCGAAGATGCGGTGGAAGTCTTCGGGATCAACAGGAGGCAAGGAAGGGAGTTTTCCGAGAATGTCACCCGGTGCGACCGCGGGCTTCACGGGCCGTTGTTCGATGTGCTCGAGGTAGTCGGCCATCCAGTCGACCAGCTCATGCGCGTGGCTGCGGAACTCTGCTATCTTCATTGTCGCAGGAAAAGGCCCCTTACCATCCCAGCTTCTTGTTCGCTTTCACGAAGCGTTTCAATTTCGCATCGACCCTGGCATGAACCGATGATGCGGATTTTCCGGTAAGGATCTCAAGTCCTTCATCGATCGTCGTGACCGCCCAAATCCGGAAGAGCTTTTTCTCCGCTGCCTCGACGATGTCATGCCGCAGCATGAGGTCCTTCACGTTGAGCCGCGGGATCATCACGCCTTGTGTTCCATTCAGGCCTCTGGCCTTGCAGACATCGAAGAAGCCCTCGATCTTCAAATTGACGCCGCCGATGGGCTGAATTTCGCCCTTCTGGTTCACGGAGCCCGTCACAGCAATCCCCTGTGCAAGCGGAATCTCTGAAAGACTCGAAAGAATGGCATACACTTCCGTTGACGATGCGCTGTCACCGTCGACGCCGCCGTAGGATTGTTCAAAAGCGATGCTGGCACTGAGAACAAGAGGCTTCGTCTGGGCATACCTGGCCCGCAGGTATCCGCCCAGGATCAGGACGCCCTTGTTATGCGATGGACCGCTCATCGATGCTTCGCGTTCGATGTTAATGATGCCTGCACGGCCCACGGAAGTCTTGGCTGTGATGCGTGACGGCTTCCCGAATTCGTACTCCCCGGTCTGGTAGACCGAAAGCCCATTCACCTGTCCGACAACGCTTCCGACCGTATCGATCATGATCGTGCCGTCGTCGATCATCTCCTGGATCTTCTCCTCGGTGAGGCGGGCACGCTCGTTTCGTTCATCGATGGCCTTGCGCACATGAACGTCGCATACGAGCGGCGCATGATCATGGGAAGCCCAGTACCCCGCTTCACGCATGACATCGGCGAGGACGCTGAACCTTGTGGAGAGCTTGCTCTGCTGGCCGGCGAGGCGGACGCCGTATTCGACAATCTCACACACCCCCGACGGATCGAAGATGGAAAGTTGGTCCGTATCGCACATCGTCTTCACAAAAGAGACATACCCGCCGATGGCAACACTGTCGTTCGGCATTTCCGTGTCGAAATCCGCCCTCACCTTGAAGATTTTCTTAAAGTCGTCATCGTAGGAGTAGAGCGTTTGATAGAGGCCGGATTCGCCGATCAGGATGACCTTCACGTCAAGATCGATGGGTTCCGGCTTCAGGGCGGAACTTGCGCCGAAGAGGCCGGATTCGAGCGGCTGGATCTCGATCTGGCGGTTGTGCAACACACGCTTCAGGGTCACCCACACACCGGGCTCGGAGAGAGCGTCGACGGCATTGATGACAAGGTAACCGCCGTCGGCTTTGACGACCGATCCGGCTTTGATGTGTGTAAAATCGGACCGCCAGACGCCGTTCCGGTCGATTTCCCGGTCGATCGTGCCGAAGAGATTCTTATAGCGCGGATTCCTCTCGATGATGATCGGCGCCCCTTTGAGGCCGCTGTTGTCCGCAACAACGTTCACCTGATACTCCAGGAACCTGTCGTCTTCACGCTGGATCGGTATCCCGAGGACCGACGATGTCGGCTGGTCGTCTTTCTGGTGAAAACGGGACACGTTGTCGAGGATACTCTTTTGAATTTCGGCAAGATAGGCCTGGAGTCCCTTCGTATCGTATTTCCCCTTCACGTCGCCGAGCAATTCCTCTACGACAGGCACGATGACTCTCTGTGTCAGATCGTCGAGCGATTTCTTTGCGCGACGCTCGATGTTGCGCATCTCCCGCATGACGATGTCCATCTGTCCTTCGAGATCATTTTGCAGGGCAGTCAGCCTGGAGAGCTCTTCCCGCGACATCTCACCGGCATCCACCTTGGTCTGCAGTTGATCGAGCCCGGTGGGATTTCCGTCGATGAGCGGTGCGATCTCGGGACGCGAGGTCGTTCCTCCTTGCACCTGAACGACTTCAAATCCCTTTTCCTTGACCTTCTTTTCAAAATCGCGCAGGACCGACCGTTGCCGGTCCTGAAAATGCTCCAACATCCCTTTTCGTTCCGCAGCATATCGGCGGCTTTCAAATACCGCGGGAATGGCTTTCTGGAGTTCGGTCAGAAAGGTTGCCATCTCCCGCTTAAACTTTATTCCCTGTCCCGCAGGGAAGACCAGCATCACCGGAGTGTCCGGGTAGCGGAAGTTGTAAACATACACTTTGTCGGTCAGGGGGACGCTCTTTTCCGCCAGATCATTGAGCATCCGTTCGATGGTGGTGGTCCGGCCGGTTCCGGAGAAACCGGTGACGAAGATATTATAGCCGGAGTGCTTCATCTCAAGACCGAGCTGGAGAGCCCGGACGGCGCGGTCCTGTCCGATGATCATCCCGGAGGACTCTGCCTGGGACATCTCTGTCACACCGAGGAGGTCGGGCGTGCAGCGCCAGCGAAGATCTTCGGGCGGGACAAGTGCTTTCCGGGCGGTGCGCGTGCGTCGGGTGCTGGGAGTTTTCGTCATTGGCGATTTCTCTTCAGTATTCTTTCCTATTGGCGTAGAGGTTCAGCAGGAGGCCGACCATGGCCATGGATGCGATAAGCGCAGAACCGCCATAGCTGAGAAACGGCAGAGGGACTCCCACCACGGGAAGGAGACCGAGGGACATGCCGATGTTCATGAACGTGTGCGTGGCGAGGATGGAGGTCACGCCGATGGCAACAACGCCTGCATAACGGTTCTTGACCGTCGCGGCAAGTCCGACCCCCCTGATGAACAAAGCGATGAAGAGAGCGAGGACGGTCACTGACCCCATGAAGCCGAACTCCTCCCCCGGAACACAGAAGATGAAATCCGTCCATTGCTCGGGAATGAAGTTGAGCTGGGTCTGTGTCCCGTGCAGGTATCCCTTCCCAAAAACTCCTCCCGAGCCGATTGCCACCTTTGACTGGAGAATGTTATACCCGGCACCGAGCGGGTCGGTGTTCGGATCCAGAAAAGTTGCGATGCGTTTCTGTTGATACGGTTTCAATCCGTCGTAGATGAACTGGACGGAGATCCCCACCAGGACGGTGAGGGAGAACATTGCGGCGGCGGCGATGCGATGTTCCATCGAGAGATACAGCAGCACGCCGAACGCGACGACAGCGATGAGAAACAGTGTCGTGCCGAACAGGGCGGCAACAGCCGCAACGATCGGTCCAATGATGGACAGCAGGGTGAATTGGGATGCCCCTGCCCAGTAGAGGACGGGGAAGAACATGCCGAGATAGATGAGGGCGGTTCCGGTATCGGGCTGCATCATGATCAGAGCGACGGGGAGCAGGACGATCCCCCCGGCAATCGCCAGATCACGAAAGCGCCTCAGGGAGACGTCGCTTCGCGCCAGAAAGGTCGCGAGCGCAAGCACGCAGGTGATCTTGGTAAACTCCGAGGGCTGCATGCGGAAAGGTCCAATGGTAAACCAACTGGTGGAACCGGACACCGTCCTTCCCAGAAGCAGGACCGCGACAAGCATGAGGATCGACAGAAAGTAGGCAGGATAAGAAATGAGTTGGAGCAGGCGGAAGGGAATGAACATGACCCCCACCATGGTGATGAAGCCCAGGAAAACGAACAGGAGCTGCTTGTGGAACGTATCGGCCGCCTTGGCGTCGTACGTTGCACTATAGACCGAGATCACGCCGATGGTGACGAGGGCAAGTGCGATGAGCGCGGTCCGATAGTCGAACCGCTCCTTGATTGCGGCAAGCATCATGGTACCATCCCGGCATGCAATGGTGGTTGGTGCGCGGCCCGCGTCGCCGGTTGCGGAACCCCGTCGTAGCGAATGAGCCGCCCGTACAGGTAGCGCTCAATGCACTGTCCTGCGATCGGTGCAGCAACAGATCCTCCGAACCCGGCATTTTCGACGAGAACGGCAATTGCGATCTTTGGGTGATCGAATGGTGCGAACCCGATATACCAGGCGTGATCAGGACCGTGCGGATTCTGTGCCGTTCCGGTCTTTCCCCCGCTTTGGATGCCTTTGACACGCGCCATTCCTCCCGTCCCGCCCGGTTCCTCCACAACACGGCGCATTCCTTCACGGACAGCGCTCCACGTTGCATCAGAGACATTGATCATGCGGAGGGAGGGGGCGACAGTGTCGGTGGAGTGGGGATTGCTCCGGACGACCGCATGGACGACATGCGGCTCGTTGTACTCTCCCTTGGTTGCGAGTGCCGCCGCATACAGGGCCATCTGCAGCGGCGTCACACCCACGTCCCCCTGTCCGATGCCGAAGCTTGGAAGAAATCCGCGCGTCCATCCGCTCTTGCCGTACCGGCGATCCATATATGCCTGCGTGGGAAGGATTCCGGGATTTTCCTCGAAAATGTCGATGCCGGTAAGCCGGCCGAATCCGAACTCTGCTCCGTAGTGGGACCAGGGATCAAGCCCTGTCTTCAGCATGAGCTGGTAAAAATAAACGTTGCATGATCGCTGGATGGCCTCAATGAGGTCGACCGACCCATGGACGTGAAGATCCTTAAAGACCTTGTTGCCGTATCTGAATGCCCCGGTGCATGTCACGCGCCAGGAGGGTGTTATGGTTCCCGATTCCAGAGCGGCCACGGCAAGGACCATTTTGAACGTTGAACCCGGAGGATACCGCGTGAGCGTTGCACGGTTGAAGAGGGGAGAAGCCTCGTCCTCGTTCAGAGACCGCCAGAGCTCCGGGGTGGTGACACCGCTGAAAAGGGAAAGATCGTAGTCCGGCATGCTCACCAATGCGAGGACTCCCCCGTCGTTCGGGTCAACGGCCACGACGGCGCCGCGCCGTCCTGTCATCAGCGATTCCGCGAAGGCCTGCAGGCCGAAATCCATCGACAGGAGAAGATTATCTCCCTGGACGGCCTGCACATCGCTCTTCCCCCCCTCAAATCTCCCGATGACCTGTCCGCGGACATTGACCACGGTCAGCTCGGCCCCCTTCCTTCCCCGGAGCGTTGTTTCGTAGTCGGCTTCCAGTCCCGAAGAGCCGACGACGTCGCCCGGAGCATAGTCCTCACCCAGGATCTTTATCTGTGCTTCGGAGATCTCCTTGGTGTATCCAAGAACATGGGAGGCATGGGCGTTGGTCGTGTAGAACCTTTTCGATTCCACCTGATAGTCGACACCCGGCAAACGGCCGCGGTTCTCCTCCAAGGCAGCGAGTGTCTTGAAATCGATGTCTCGCTTGATCTTGATCGGCGCAAAGCGGGAGTACGTCTCCCCCTTCTTGAGACGGTCACTGACGAATTCCGGATCGAGGGAGAGAAGCTGTGCAAGGTAATTGATGTTCTTCCTGTCGAACTCGAAAGGCATGATGGTGACGCTGAACGCGGGGCGGTTGTCCACCACAAGCGTACCGTTCCGGTCGAAGATCGTCCCGCGGACAGGTTCCCGGGGGATGGTCCGTATGCTGTTCTCCTCCGACTTCTTCCCGTACTCATCGCGGTAGATGAGCTGCAACTGATAGAGCCGGCCAAGGTACAGCAGAAAGATCAGCGTGATGATGATGTACATTGCACGCCGCTTTCCGTAAATCTCTATGTCGTCTTGCTGGGGCATACGTTGGAGTGTCCGTGGGATGGCGCGGCAGACACTGCGCAACGATTCAACGCCATGCACCTCATCGTTGAGTCGTTGACCGCGGCGTCACGAGAGAAGACGGCGGGCATATGCGAACATGGGGAGCAGCCCAATGGCGGCGGTATATGCCGCGGAGGGGATGCCATACAACGCGAGTGTTCCCCATACGCCCACATCAGTTCCCTGCAAAAAGATAGTGAAATAAATGAGATTATGCACAAAAGCCATTCCTGCGAGGATGAGGACCGAACGGTAGCTCCCGAGAGTCTGCAGAGTCTTGTTCTCATTGAAATAGTACCCTGTGAGAAACCCCACAACGGTCTTTGACAGGGCGGCGAGCCCGAGCATGCCGTCTGCACCGCTCAGCAGGTCCAAAAGCAGGCCGGAGGCAAATCCTGCGATCGTTCCGGAGATCTGCCCGCGCCGAAGGGCGTAGAACACGATCCACACGAGCACGATATCGGGTTCGAGCCCCCCGACGGCAAGAAATCGGACCAGGGTGGTCTGGAGGAGGATGATCAGGAGAGTAAGAAGTATATCGATGAGGGTTTGTCGCATCGGGAGACTTGTCATGGAGCCCGGTGTTCAAGGGCGATCCGGGTACTGTCGGGAACCGCGGTGATGACGAATACTTCTTCCATCCGGGTGAAATCCACGCTCGGCGTGACTTCGATTGCCTGAAAGAGAGATCCTTCGAGGGGATGTGTCGCTGCAACCACGCCGATGCGGATGCCCGGCGGGAAAACGCTGCTGTATTCCGAGGTGATAATGACGTCCCCCACCTGTACATCGAGGGCCTTTGCCACATTGTTCAGATTGAGGGCGCTTCCTCCTTCCCACGTCACTATCCCGTCGACCCGGCTCCGCTGGACCTTCGCGCTGACCCGGAGATCCTTATTGAACAGGATCTGCGCCACGGCATACTGGCTGCTGGCGGCGATCACACGTCCGGCGAGTCCGCTCTCGGTAACGACGGGCATGTCGGCGCGGATGCCGTTGTTTTCTCCGGCGTCAAGTGTCACGGTATTGCGGAGAAGCTGGAGGTTCTTGCCGATCACATTGGCCGTTACATACGTCGTCCCAGCCCGCTGCTGAAGTTGCAGCAGTTGGTGCAGCCGCATATTTTCCAGCTTGGCCTCGCGGAGGCGGCTGACTTCATCAGCGAGAGTCAGGTTGAGTTCGCGAAGAATTCTGTTCTCCCGCCGGAGATCGAAATAATTGGGAACAATACCCACCGCGTCCTGAAGAAGGCCGACGGAGACAATCGCGAGAGAGCGAATGGTCCGGATCTGTGGGTTGTCGTTGAGAGTGAGGAGTGCGATGGAGATGCTGAGAAGCAGCATCACCACAAGGTACTCCTTGAAGAGGTAGGCAAGATCATACAGTCGTCGCAGCATGCTTCACGCAGAGATTCAGTAGCGGCGGCTCTTGAGCAGAACCTTGGAATATCTGCCGAGGTTTTCCAGTACTTTGCCGGTGCCGCGTACGACCGCCGTCAGCGGATCTTCTGCGACATGGACGGGGAGACTGGTCTCAAGGCGGAGTCGCTCGTCGAGTCCCTTCAGCAGCGATCCTCCTCCACTGAGCATGACGCCGCGGTCGAGAATGTCGGCCGATAACTCCGGCGGAGTCCGTTCGAGCGTCAACTTCACGGCCTGGATAATCTGGGCGATCGGTTCACTGAGCGCCTCGCGGATTTCGACAGAACTGGCTTCCGTTGTTTTCGGGATGCCGTTGACAAGGTCCCGCCCCTTGACCTGAATGGTGATCTCTTCCTTCAGCGGCATCGCGGAACCAACCTCACACTTGATTGCTTCCGCTGTCCGCTCGCCGATCAGGATGTTATGGTTCTTCTTGAAGAACTGGATGATCGCGTTGTTCATCTCGTCCCCTGCGATCCTGACGGATTCCTCGTTGACGATGCCGGAGAGGGCGATGACGGCGATTTCGGTTGTTCCGCCGCCGATGTCGACGATCATGTTGCCGATGGGGGCCTCGACGTCGAGGCCGACGCCGATGGCTGCCGCCATCGGCTCGGCGATGAGGTGCACTTCCTTTGCTCCTGCATGCTCCGCGGAATCGCGCACCGCGCGCTTCTCCACTTCGGTCACTCCGCTCGGGACGCAGATCACAATGCGACGGCTGGGCATCCAGTTTGCATGGATCTTCTTGATGAACTCGCGCAGCATCCCCTCGGCGATCTCAAAATCGGCGATCACCCCGTCTTTCATCGGACGGATCGTACGGATGTCACGGTGAGTCCTGCCCAGCATTTCCTGGGCCTCCTTGCCGATGGCGACAATTCTCTTGGTATTTCTGTCAAACGCCACGATGGAGGGTTCGTTCAGAACTATCCCCTTCCCCTTCATATGGATGAGGGTATTGGCTGTGCCAAGATCGATGGCGAGGTCTGCAGAGAAAACGGAAAAAATGCCCATGGGGGAGTGACCGCTCCATGAAGTATGTGAAGACGTTCTTTAGTGCCGGAAATGCCGGATGTCTGTAAACACCATTGCGATGCCGTTCTCATTTGCGGCGGCGATCACCTCGCCGTCGCGTACCGAACCGCCCGGCTGAATCACCGCGGTGGCGCCGGCCTTGACGATCTCCAGCAAGGCGTCGGGAAACGGGAAAAAGGCGTCGGATGCCGCCACAGACCCATCCAAAGAAAGGCCGGCTTCGCGGGCTTTCAAAACGGCAATGCGGGCAGAATCGACGCGCGACATCTGTCCAGCCCCGATCCCCAGGCTTCTGTCGATGCCGCTATAGATGATAGCGTTGGACTTCACGTGCTTTGCAACGCGCCAGGCGAAACGAAGTGCATCCGCCTCCGTTGCCGATGGAGCCCGTTTCGTCACGGCCCGGAACGCTTCGCCTTTCGTGAGCGGTCCATCGGGGTCCTGTCGCAGGAAGCCGCCCGGGACGCTCCGGATGTCGGGCTCGCGCCGCTCGCGCATGTCGGCCGTTTGCAATACGATCCTCCGGTCCTTCTTCTTACGAAGAAATTCCAGCACAGCGTCCGGGATGGCCGGTGCAATGATGACTTCGGTAAAGATCTTGTTGATTTCTTCCGCAGCGGCCATGTCGAGAGGTCTGTTCATCGCCACGATGCCGCCAAAAGCGGAGTCGCGGTCGGTTGCCAATGCCTTCGTGTACGCCTCAACGATGGTTGCGGCGGATCCGACGCCGCAGGGATTGGTATGCTTGATGATCGCGACGGTCGGGTCTTCGAATTCCGCGACGAGCGTTGCCGCTGCCGCCATATCGACGATATTATTGTACGATAATTCCTTCCCATGCAATTTTTGGAAGAGCGATGTGAAGGAGCCGTAGAGGGCGGCGCGTTGGTGGGGGTTCTCGCCGTAGCGGAGATCGAGCTCTTTGGCTGCGTTGACGGTGAGAACCGGCGGCTGCGCCCCCTGCGTCGCATGGGGGCTGTCAAGATAGTGCGCGATCGCCGCGTCGTATGCCGCGGTATGGCGGAACACGTCTTTGGCAAGCGATGCGCAGGTATCTTCGGAAACGCTCCCGCCGCTCCGTTTCATCTCTTCGATGATCGAGGCATAGCGATCAGGATCGGCTATCACCACCTTGTACCGGTGATTCTTGGCAGAGGAGCGGAGCATGGCCGGTCCGCCGATATCGATCTGTTCGATCGCTTCGTCGAAAGTTACACCCTCGCGCGCCACCGTCTGTTCGAAGGGATACAGATTCACGACGACCATGTCGATGGGGTCGATACACAAATCACGGACCTGCCGATCGTGTTCCGGGTTCCCGGGAATTGCGAGCAACGCTCCGTGCACTTTCGGATGAAGCGTCTTGACGCGTCCATCGAGGATCTCGGGAAAACCCGTCACATCGGAGACATTGGTGACATCGATCCCGGCCTCGCGCAGCGCGGATGCGGTGCCTCCCGTGGATATAATGTCGACGTTCAAGGCACGGAGCGCACGTGCAAACTCGGGCAGACCGCGCTTGTCGGAAACACTCATGAGCGCGCGGCGAATAAGGGGCACGGAGGAACCTTGCGAGGTTGTTCAGTGGATGTTTGAAGCGCCTGGTGTTTTCTTACCGTACGACTTCTGCAGCGTGCAGCGCGGCAAGCTGCCGGATCGCGTCCGGGTAGAGCGCGTGTTCGGCCTCGAGCACCCGGGCGGCAAGAGTTTCCGGGGTGTCCTCCGCGAACACAGGCACGCTTCGCTGAAGAACGATCCTGCCATGATCGTACTCTTCGTCGACGTAGTGCACGGTTGCGCCGCTCAACCGTTCGCGCGCAGCGATGACCGCCTCATGCACATGCAATCCGTACATCCCTTTGCCCCCGTGCTTTGGCAGGAGGGCGGGATGAATATTCACCATCCGGTCGCGAAAGGCGCGGACTACCTCTCTCGGGACTCTCTTCATGTAGCCGGCCAGGACGATGAAATCTGCCCCGTGCTCATGGAGCAGATTCACCATGCCTGCGGCAAACGCCTGTTCGTCGGGAAATTGCGTCTGACTCAGATGAACGGCAGGAAGAGCGTTAGTCCGAGCGATCTCCAGAATGCCCGCGCCCGAGTTGTTGCTGACGACAAGACAGATACGCGCGCCGGGGACATTCCCCTGTTGCATCGCCGTCAGGATCGCCTGAAAATTTGAGCCTCGACCAGACCCTACCACGGCAATATTCAGCATGCAGAAACCTACAACAATTTCGTCAAAATTACAAGATAATCGAAATATCCGGCACTTCAGCGCTTTCAACGGACAGCTTGTCCAAGACTCTTGGCGCCCCCCTTTTCCAAATCGAAACTGGCGCGTATTCCGACCGGAAGCGTCACCGTGCCCGGCATGTGCCCAAAGGGAAGTCCGGCGATGAAGGGCTTTCCCGTCATCAAGGCCATATTGTGCATGATCTCATCGACGGTGAATGTGTGCGGGAAAGAGACGCGCGCGGCGCAATTTGTGAACGCGCCCAGTGCCACCCCCCCCGCTCTCCTGAAGATACCGGCGTTCCGCATCTGCGTCATCATCCGATCGATCCGATAAGGCTCTTCCCCCGTTTCTTCCAGGAAGATAATCGACTTTCCGAAGTCCGGCTGGAACGGCGTGCCGAGAAGAGAAACAAGAAGGGAAAGATTTCCCCCGAGGAGGGTTCCGGAAACGGCCTTGGCGCGCGAGGCCGCCGGTTCCCATCGCAAGAGAGGCAGGCAATCCTCCCCCGACGTCAACGTCCGCCAGAATGACTCTTCTGCCAGCGGGTCCATTCCGCCGGCCATGTCGACGGCAAGCATCGGTCCATGAAACGTAACAAGCCGTGACTTCGACCAGAAGGCAAGATGGAGGGCGGTGATATCGCTGTAGCCGACGAAAATTTTCGGATTGCGGGCAACAAGCCGGTAGTCGAGGCGGGAAAGAAGCCGGGGAGAGCCATACCCGCCGCGAAGGCAGAACACGGCTTTCACGCGCCGGTTGGCAAACATGGCATGAATGTCTTCCGTCCTTGCGTCGTCGCTCCCCGCCAGATATCCGGTCCGCTCGTGGACATGCTTCCCGAGCACCGTCCGGTATCCTAGTCCTTCAAGATAGCGAATCCCCTGTTCGGTCTTGCTCTCGTCCTCAACCGGACTGGCGGGAGCGATAATGCCGATAAGATCGTGCGTGGAAAGGCGGCGCGGGAGGCGGGCATCCATACCGTGTGCTCCTATGTATCCGTTTCTTGAAGATACGCGTTTTCCACCCCGAAAGAAAAGAGGCGTCACCGGAAAGGATGAATGTTTGCCGTTCCACAGGAAGGTTTGTAGATTACAAAGCCGTTTCACGTTGGTTCCCATCGCCGATGCTTCGATCATCGCGTGGCGCACTGTGGGGGATTTTCATCGAGCCCCCCCCTCTCCGGAATGTGGCGCTCCCTTCGCAGCTCACGGAAGCGACCGGTGTGTGGCAGGCGCACATGGGATGGATGTTCCGAATGAGCGAAATTCTCTCTATATTTAAAGCTATCATCAGAAGAAAAGGGGGCTCGGTGAAGCGATTCCTGTACGCGGTGACTATGCTTCTCCTCTGTGCCTGGAGTGCGGCTTGGAGTTCATTGTTGGGAAATGATGAAGCTGCCAATGTCCTGATCGTCGTGGAGGGGGGGACGTCCCTGAAGAATCAGGCGATATCCCGTGGGCGGGAAATGGCGAACCTCCTTGGTCATTTCAATGCAACCTACAGGGTACTCGGCGTCAACGAATACGTCCCGCACACGTTCTCCCGCTACACGCTTGTCGTCTTCATCGGCTACAGCCCCAGGTATCAGCCGCCGTCACGCTTCATGGATGATGTTGTCTCCTCCACAGTCCCCGTGATCTGGATGGATACCGGCTTCAAAGAGTTCTCCGCCAGACCCGACGTGAGGAAGAATTTCGGTTTTGCTGTCACCCACATCGATTCCCTCAGCACCTTCGATGTCGTCAGGGCGGGAGAGAAAACGTTTACGAAGGGGGAACCGAACATCAATATGGTGGAGATCCTGGATCGAAAAAAGGTGACGGTGATCGCAACGGCGAGTTCGAGCACCAAACGCTGGGAAGTGCCCTACATGGTTCGGTCGGGGATGTTGACCTACATTGCCGATTGTCCGTTTGCCTCCGCAACGGAGACCGACCGGTATCTGTTCTTTGCCGATATGCTGCACGATATCCTGGGCCAGCAGCACGAGGAATCGCACACCGCCCTCATACGCATTGAAGATGTCAACCCGCTGGAAGATCCTGCGAAACTGCGGAACATTGCAGATATCCTCTCTTCGAGGAATATTCCCTTCCTTGTCGGCGTGATCCCATTCTACGTCGACCCCACGGAAGGGATCCGCATCAGCCTGTCAGACAAGCCGGAGCTTGTTGACGCGCTGCGCTACATGACCCAGAACGGCGGGACGCTCGTGATGCACGGCGTGACGCATCAGTACCGTGGTGTCACGGCGGTTGACTATGAATTTTGGGACGAAAATACCGGCAAACCGGTGAAAGAAGAGACCGTCGAAGGCATCGAGCGGAAGCTTGACATGGGGATACAGGAATTCATGAAGAACGGCCTCTACCCCCTGGTATGGGAGACTCCACACTACGCGGGTTCGTTGAAGTTGTACGAGACTATCGGCAAGTACTTCAACACGGCGATGGAACAGCGGCTTGTCATTGAGGACATCGACGACGGCCAATTCTTTCCCTACATGATCCAGAGGGATATTTACGGCCAGCGCATTATTCCGGAGAACCTTGGCTATGTTCCGTTGGATCCCGACCCGCGTGTGGGGGAACAGGCGGTGCGGGAGATCATTGCGGGAGCGAAGGCAAATCTCATCGTGCGGGATGGTTTTGCGTCCTGCTTCTTCCATGCGTTTGTCGACCCGGCCCTTCTGAAGGAAATTGTCGAAGGTGTCGAGGCGCTGGGTTACACCTACATGGATGTGCGGGACCTGTCGCTGCAGACACGCATGAAAGACAGGATCATGCTGACGGGAAAGCAGGATTTCACTCTGAATCTTGACGATCAGTACCTGCAGGAAACGACGTTCGACCGAAACGGAGAAGTCCTTACGGAGGAGACGTCGGACAAGCGGATCAAAGGACCCGTCAGCCGCTCGGTGGATCTCGACGCGGGGCAGATCTACAAGGCGGAGGCGGTGGAGTTCCATGAGAAGCCGCCTTCTGTTGCCGCGCAATTTGTCAACGGTGCACGCAAATTCATGGATCGTGTCTTCGGCCAGGAACAATCGTGGCAGGAGGCGAAGGCGGCGATTCTCTGGAACCACTTTGCCGAGGGGGCTGCTGAGAACGACCAGGCGTCGTTTGCCTCTGTCTTGCGGAGCGTGAACATTTTGGTCGACACAATCTTCGCCGGACAGTCCGTGCAACTGGGTGGTTACAACCTGCTGATAATTCCGTACACGTTTGTTGACTCGCTTCGCGATGCGGACTACGACGCGATCGTGAAGTTTGTGCAGGGAGGCGGGCACGTGATCACCGACATGCCCACGGAAATCGCGAAGGAACTTGGTATCACGTCGAGCACAACACGGCTGAAGGTGACGCAGGTCCGCGACCGTTACTTCCCGGAGGAGCGGATCACGTGGAGGTTTCCCGAGCTCGCCACGAAGTTTGACGCGGAGGGAATTGAAGGAGTGTTCTGTACCGATGCGGCCACCGAAGCGCCGCTTGTGATCGGGAAATCGGTGGGCAAGGGGAGCCTCCTGTACATTTCCACGCGGTTCGATCCGTACAGCAAGGAGGGATACAGTCTCTATCCTTATCTTCTGGAGTACATCAACAGGTACTTCCGGCTTGGCCCGGTGGTCCGTCGTGATAATCTTGAAGTGTACTTCGAGCCGGGGTCCCGTGCCAGGACGATGAGTGTCGAGGCATTGGTGAAGCAATGGGTGCGACTTGGGGTCCGCGTCCTTCACGTATCGGGTTGGCACCAGTACGCGAAATACACCTACGACTACAAGCGCCTCATCTCATTGGCGCACGCGAACGGCATCATCGTGTATGCCTGGCTGGAGCCGCCGCAGGTCAGCGTAAAATTTTACACAGAGCATCCCGAATGGCGTGAGAAGAACTTCAAGGGGGAGGATCTTCTCCATGCGTCGTGGCGTTACCCCGTCGCATTGACCGACCCTGCGTGCGTTCAGGCAATGACGGAGGAGTATCGCACACTCCTCTCACAGTTCGATTTTGACGGCGTCAATATTGCTGAGCTCCATTTTGACGCCGGACGAGGTTTCCAGGATCCACTGTTGTTTGCCCCGATGCATCCGTCGGCGCAGAAGGAGTTCCGGAAGAGATACGGGTTTGAACTCCCTGCAGTTCTCGATTCCACTTCTTCGTTCTACTGGAAGGTCAATCCCGACGCCCGGCGGATGGTGACGGAGTACAGAGTCCGCACCCTGGAAGGGGTGTACAAGACGATCCTGGAGATGCTCTCCGGGGTCGCTGCAGGGCGCCCGGGGTTTCAAATCATTGTGACGGCCATGGACGGGTATGGAACTCCGTCGTTGCGCGAGAACCTCGGTGTTGACATGCCATCAATTCTTGCGCTTCAACGGACGTACGGATTCCAGCTTCAGGTGGAGGACCCCGAACCGCTCTGGTCCACCGACCCTCTTCGTTACCTCGATATCGGAAAGCGGTATAAGGAACTGTTGAGCGACCCGGGGAAACTGATGCTCGATTTGAACATCGGTCAATTCCGGAAACCCGACAAGATTACGCCGTTCCCAACACTGACCCAGACAGGAACGGAGAGTTTCGATCTTGTCCGGGCCGCATCGCTGGGAGCTCCCCGGCTCACGATTTACTCGGAATCGAGCGTGAACCCGCAGGATATCAAGATGTTCCCCTACGCGCTGGCAAGCGAGGTACAATACCGGCGCAACGCAGCGGGATATGGAGTCTCTTCCCCCTATTCCTTCAGTCTCAAACTTCCGCTGGAGACGAAGGAGATACAAATCGACGGCGTACCTCTTTCGCCGTCGCGCGACAACGTGTTTCTGATTCCCGCGGGTGTACACGAGGTCTCGTTCGGGCAGAATCAGGGGGGCGCCTTTTCCACACACGACCTGGAAGCGCGGATACTCTCCCTGACCGGCAACCTGCTGTCGGTTGCGTACGGCACGCGGACGGTGCTCTTCACCTATGCATCCGACGTGCGGACACTCGTCGCGCTCAACAGGGAGCCGACTGCGGTTGCGCTTGACGGACAGGCATATGAATTTGCGGCCATGAAGGGGAACGATTGCTATACATTGTCGCTGCCGCCGGGAGTACATACGGTGTCCGTCGTGACAGGGGATCTGTTTTCGTACGGGATCAATATGACCTCATTCTGGTCGTCGAACGCCATTGCCATCTTCGGCGTCATTGCCGTCCTGATGCTGGCGGCGATGTACCTCATCCTTAAGATCGTCAAACGGCGATACGCATGACATTCCTCGAAGTTGATTTGAGTTTCTTGTTTGTCGTCGCCGTCATCCTGATCTGGTTCATGATCGGGTACCAGTTCGTGCTGACGTTTTTCGGATATTTGAATTACGTCAAGTCGTTGAAGGAAAAGAAGCTGCTGGAAGGGAAGGCGTTCGATTACCCCGGCTGCACCATTCTGATCCCCGCGCATAATGAAGAGAAGGTCATCGCCCGCACGATTGAAGCGATGCTCCGCCTCGAGTATCCGAAGGAGAAGTTGAAGATCATGGTGATCAACGACGGATCCACCGACGGGACGCGGGACATTATCGAGGGCTATGCGCGCGCTGATCGCCGGATCGAGCTCTTTGACGTGCCGAAAGGTGAGGGGGGGAAGGGCAAATCACGCGCGTTGAATCTCGGCGTCCAGCGGGTCACTTCGGACGTGATCGCCATTTACGATGCCGACAATACACCGGACAAGGATTCGCTCCGGTATCTCGTCGCACAACTGCTCACGAACAACGAATTGGGCGCGGCGATAGGAAAATTCCGAACCATCAACAAGAACGTCAACTTGCTGACGAAGTTCATCAACATCGAGACGCTGAGCTTCCAGTCGATGCTGCAAGCCGGACGGTGGCAGATGCACAACATCGCCACGCTCCCGGGGACGAATTTTGTGATGTGGACGCGTCTCATCCGCCAGCTCGGAGGATGGGATGAACAGGCGCTGACGGAGGACTCGGAACTCAGCATTCGGATTTATCAGGAAGGGTACAAGATCAAGTTTGTTCCGTACGCGATGACGTACGAGCAGGAGCCGCAGTCATGGCGGGTCTGGGTTCATCAGCGGACGCGCTGGGTGAGGGGGAATTCGTACGTCCTGGCGAAGTTTCTGAAGCGAATTCCGAAGTTCCGGAGCAAGCGGTTGATGTTCGACGTGCTCTACACACTGCTGTTGTACTACGTGTTTTTCTTTGCGATTGTCACGTCGGATCTTCTCTTCATCCTGGGTGCCGCGAATCTGGTCAGCATTTCGCTTCCGGGCCCATACACCTTTGTCTGGATCATGGCGTTCTTCCTTTTCCTCTTTGAGACGATGCTTGCCATCTCCTACGACGGAGAGGATAAGGTGAAGCAGTTGCCGATCCTGGTTGTGATGTATTTCACGTACTGTCAGGCGTGGATTTACATCGTGGTAAAGGCGTGGTGGTTGGAGTACGTGAAGAAGGAAAAGCGGACCTGGGACAAGACGATCCGCTTCGATGTCAAGCCCTCAGCGGAGGGATAAGCGCGTTCAACTCCCCGCGGGGGGCAACACCGGGTCTGGTGCGCCGGCATACTGCTGAAGCGCCCGTTGCACCTGCTCGCAACTGGACGCTTCGAGGTACACGATGCAGTTTCTGCAGAGGTCGCTCTTCTCCAGCCAGGATTTTCGGGTGACCATCCAGCAAGGAGAATCCTGGATCAGATAGGCCGGGCAGTGGTTGCGCGATTCTTCAGAGCATCCTTTTATCTGCCAGCAGGGGATGCGTCCCATGAGTCGGCGGATGCCGGCGATTCCCCTATTCCCCGCGTTGATATCCTTCCTGAGTGAGCGGATTCGCTCTAAATCACTTTCGTCAAAAAGTCTGTGGCGTGTGGATTTTCTCATGGGCACGATCAGGCCTTCGCGCTCATACAGGCGAATCGTGGGAACGGAAATGCCGGTCATGTCGGCTGCTTCACCGATCGTATAGTAGCGCTGGCCGGTCCTTTGCATCAGGTCGACCGTCGTTTCAGTATTCATGTTTGGGTTCCTCTCATCCGCCTGATTAAATAGCAGATTTTGTGCCATATCATAGTAAACACCTCAAGTTGACAGAAAAATCGCAAAATCGTCAAAAACCTCGAGAATGTTTACCAGCAATGGCAGCAAGATGCGCAGAATTCCCAGATTTGGCGAAACGGTTAGTGAAAAAGCGAGAGGGTGTCTACTTTAATTGACAGGTCTGTCACACCGCTGACACGGGTATGCTACCGATGTGGCATTGACCTGTCCCAGAGATGTTCCGGATGTGCTCATGGTGTGCTGAAGATCTGCTGATGATCTGGCGTTGATTGTACCCCCGGCAGGCCGACTCCAGCCCCCGTTCACAACTGTGGCAGGTCTCCATCAGACGCCAACCGGACATGGATCCCTTCTTCCCCTCCCCATGAAAAAGCAACGGGCGCGAGCCAAATGAAGCCGGCGCCCTGTACGCTCTCTCCCGGTGTTGCTTCTCACGTTCGGGGTTTGGGAAGCGTGTAATACTTCTCCGCATACTCGACAACCATCCGCTCTGTATTATACGCGGGGATCAATGTTGCCATCGAGTGCCGGACCCGGCGCAGCCACTGGTGGGGTATGCCATCCTTCCCCCTCTGATAAAAGAGCGGAATGATTTCCTGCTCAAGCACCGCGCGGAGGGAAGCAGCGTCGAGATCATCCTGCATTTGTTCGGTGCTCGCCGTCGTATCCTCCCCCACCTTCCAGCCGTTGTGCTCATCGTATGCTTCGCGCCACCATCCATCCATGGTGCTCAGATGCAGGCCGCCGTGTATGGCAATCTTCATGCCGCTTGTGCCACTCGCTTCCATTGGACGACGGGGCGTGTTGAGCCAGATATCGGCGCCCGCGACAAGGTGACGTGCAACATTGATGTCATAATCCTCGATGAAGACTACCTTGCCGAACAAATCAAGCCGGTGCGTAAAATTGACGACCTCCTGAATGAACCGCTTGCCGGCGTCGTCGCGTGGGTGTGCTTTGCCGGCGAAGAGAAGCTGCACCGGTTTTTCCTTCGAGACAATCGTCCGAATGGCCCACTCGAAATCGCGGAAGAAGAGGGGCGCTCGCTTATAGGTCGCGAACCTCCTCGCAAAACCAATCGTGAGAACATCGGGCGACAACACACGATGGAGGGACTCCGTGTCCCCGGCGCCGTACCGGAGATTCTGCTCATGAAGACGCTTTCTCGCAAACTCAATAAGCTCGCGGCGCAACGAGATGCGCAGCGCCCAAAGCTCTTCGTCCGACACAGTCTTCGGGTGCAGGGCGGCATGCCAGAACCTGGGATCACGCAAATGCTCCGTCCACGATTCTCCGAGACGCGCGGTCCAGAACTGATGTGCCGTAGCAGTCGTCCACCCCGCCGTGTGGATGCCGTTGGTGACGTGGCCAATCGGTATCCGGTTCATCGGCACGCCCGGATAAAGCGCTTTCCACATCTCCTGACTCGTGTGGCCATGCAATTCACTGACGCCGTTTGCTGCGCGGCAGAATTTCAGCGCAAGAACCGTCATGGTGAATAGTTCCGCCGTATCGGCGACGTTCTCGCGCCCGTACCCCATGAGTTCGATCGTTCCTACCCCCATCTTCTGCGCAAACGCCTCAAATACCGCAGTGAAAAGCCCCTGGTCGAACCTGTCATGTCCCGCGGGAACAGGAGTGTGCGTCGTGAAAACACAATGGCGCTTCACGTAGGCCTCCGCCTGATCCAACGACTTTCCCGCCGCCCGCTGTTCGCGGAGGAGTTCGAGCGTCAGAAATGCCGAATGTCCTTCATTCATGTGGAACGTCGCGGGCTTGATCCCCATCGCCCGCAGGAGGCGGACCCCGCCGATGCCCAGGACGATCTCCTGGGCGATGCGCGTCCAGTTGTCGCCGCCGTAGACGTGCGCGGTCAGATCACGGTATCGCTGGTCATTGTTGGGGACATCGGTATCAAGGAGAAAGACGGGGACGCGGCCAACCTGCACCATCCATGCCTGGAGCGTGACGGTGTCGTTGCCGATCTCAACCGGGACGAGGATTCGATCCCCCTTCGTGTCGAGCACGGGCGTGATCGGGAGCCGCGCCGGATCGTACAGAGGATATTGCTCCTGCTGCCACCCGTCCGAGTTGATCTGCTGCTGAAAGTATCCCTGGCGGTAGAAGAGGCTCATGCCGCACAGGGGGAGCCCCAGATCACTGGCCGACTTCGCATGGTCGCCGGCAAGAACACCGAGCCCGCCGGAATAGATGCGGAGACTCTCATGAAGACCGAATTCCGCGCTGAAATATGCAATGGATTCGCCTGCGAGCGAAGGTGCATGCTTCCGCATCCACGTCCGCTTGGCACCCATATACGCATGAAAATCATCCAGGACAAACTGGACGCTGCGGTGGAACTGCGGGACTTGCAATCGCGCACGGAGTTCCTGCGGCGCCACCCATTGGAGCACTTCCACCGGATTGTGATTGCTCTCCTCCCAGACGTACGGGGAAAGCTCCTGGAAGATCTGCTGTGCCGCCGGATGCCATGACCACCATAGATTGTACGCAAGCTCCCGAATCTCGGCCTCGGTACGCATCACTCCCGCCGGGGTTTTCTTCTGTGTACCCACAGGAACGATTCTTCCTCCCATCAGTAATGGTAGTATCGCGTGTTCCTCTCCACGGCACGAGCCTGGGTGCTTTGTCGACAGTCAGGCAGCCGCTCTCCAAAACAGGGCGGGCTACTTCCCCGGACTCTCGAGAGGATCAGCTTTCTTCTTGGACATTCTGTTCCGCAGATTTGTATCGAGCGTCTTCTTCCGTATTCTGATGCTCTGTGGTGTAAACTCCACCAGTTCGTCATCTCCGATCCACTCAATCGCCTGCTCCAGCGTCATCAGGTGCGGGGGTTCAAGACGGACGGCTTCATCGGACCCTGACGCCCGCATATTGGTGAGTTGTTTCGTCTTGCACACGTTGACGGTCATGTCGTGTTCCCGTGCGTTTTCCCCCACCACCATGCCGGCATAAACGCGCATGCCTGGTTCCACGAAGAACACGGATCGTTCCTGCAGCTTCCACATGCCGTAGGCAACCGCCTCGCCCGTTTCCATGGCGATAAGGGCTCCTTTGGTGCGATGCGCGAGATCGCCCTTGTAAGGCTCATAACCTTGAAAATTCTGATGGAGGACGCCGGTCCCCTTCGTTTGGGTCATGAACTCCCCGCGGAACCCGATAAGGCCGCGGGCAGGGACAAGAAAATCCAACCGGGTGTTTCCATTGGAGGCGATCATGTTCTTCATCTCGGCCCGGCGGCGTCCGAGGTTTTCGATGACAACGCCGACAAACTCGTCCGGGACGTCGATGACGACGTGCTCCATGGGCTCGCTCAGCACGTCGGCAATCCGTTTGTAGATCACTTCAGGGCGGGAAACCTGGAACTCAAAACCTTCGCGCCGCATGGTCTCAATAAGGATGGCGAGATGAAGTTCTCCACGGCCGCTGACCTTGAATGTGTCGGGGGAGTCTGTCAGTTCGATCTTCATGCTGACATTGGAACGGAGTTCACGCGCCAATCGTTCGCTCAGGTGGCGCGTCGTCACGTACTTGCCCTCTTGTCCGGCAAACGGCGAATTGTTCACGAGAAAATTCATCGAGAGGGTTGGCTCTTCAATAGCGACGAAGGGGAGGGGTGTCGGATCCGCCTCGTCGGCGATCGTCTCGCCGATGTCAACATCCTCCATGCCTGCAATGGCAATAATCTCTCCGGCAGAGGCGCCCTCCACCTCGACCCTCTTGAGTCCCTCGAAGGCATAGATTTTCGTGACGCGTGCATTCTCCGCGGCGCCGTCGCGGTGAATGATCTTCATCGGTCCGCCGAGACGAATCGTACCCCGATGCACCCGGCCGATGCCGAGTCGGCCCAGGTAGTCGTTGTAGTCGATCGTCGTCACAAGCATCTGGAACGGGGAAACGGTATCTCCCGGGGGGGGCGGAACAGTCGTGATGATGGCGTCGAGCAACGGCTTGAGATCGGTGCTGGGATCGTCGAGCTCGTTCTTGGCAATCCCCTGTTTTGCAATACAGTAGATCGTCGGGAAATCCAATTGACGGTCGTTCGCGCCCAAGGAGATAAAGAGGTCAAACACGAGGTCAAGAACCTCGTGCGGACGCGCATCCTTGCGGTCAATCTTGTTGATGACAACGATCGGCGTCAGATTCAGGTCCAATGACTTTTTGAGGACAAACTTGGTTCCCGGAAGCGGACCTTCGGCTGCATCCACCAGAAGGAGGACGCCGTCCACCATCGTTAGTGTTCGCTCGACCTCCCCACCGAAATCGGCGTGGCCGGGCGTGTCGACGATGTTGATTTTGACATCACGGTAGTGGATCGAGGTGTTCTTTGCCAGGATGGTGATTCCCCGCTCCCGCTCCAAATCGCTGGAATCCATCACTCGCGTGACGAGCTGCTGATTGGAACGGAAAGTGCCCGTTTGCCTCAGCATATGGTCCACGAGCGTCGTCTTGCCGTGATCGACGTGCGCAATGATGGCGATGTTGCGTATGTTCTTTGAGCTCTCCATACCCTCCTTGCTGTGGCGATGGAAAAAAAAGGCCTCAAGCAGATACCGATTGCCCGAGGTCGCCCTATGCATTTCCCGACCGCCGCCTTCTGTCAATCGAACTATTCATTGTACGAATTTGCGGAAAGAGATTCAATATGCAGGATGGCATGCCTCCGGATGTGTGTCGAGGGCCACCCCAAAAAGCAGCAAATGCCGACGTCTCCTGCGTGGGAGGATGGAAGCAATACGTGGAACACCCGGAAGGGACGCCGTTTCGGCGGATTGTCAGTAGATACCGGCGACGCACGTGGTGACACGAAAGAGCCGGGATGCATTCAAGGCATAGGTAAAGTCAACGCGCAGGAGACCGAGGATCCTGCTGATGCCGAAACCGGCCTCATAACACCAGCCATCAGTTGTATTGGAAGGACCTGCAGAGCCATGCGACCAGGTTCGCGCCGCCCCTCCCAGCAGGATGAGTTCAATCTCGTTTTCATAGAGGAAAGGGATGCCAAGCGCAAGAAAAGGAAGAGAGCGGAAGTTGTGTTCGATATTGACGGCAGCGTAGCCGGTTCCGCTGTACTGTTTCACTCCAATGGTGTGCATCACGCCGAGCGGCGCCTCGCCGCTGGACGCCGATTCGAGATCGAACCACCGCTGAGGTGGAAGTGTGCCGGCGGACGCGCCCGCAGAGACCCGAAGACGAAAGCCGGGACGAAGAAGAAAGCGATCTGCGAACGTGGGGATCGTCAAGGCAAGAACGCCATCGCAGCGCGTGAAGGAGAAATCGCCCCCGGTAAACGACGGATCGGAGTGCTCCATAGAGAGAAGGAATGAATTCTGCAACACAAGATCGAGCGGCACCGGTTCGGGTCCAATGCGCATGTCCAGGCGAAGCGAATGGAGAATTCCCGTCACGGGAATTGGGTTGGGGCGGTACGAAAGCGAACGGTAGAAGAAGCTGTAGTTGGTGGTCCGGTCTAACGCGCTCTCGTCTTCCATAACAAACGACAGATCGGCAAGAAGCGACGTTGTCGGGCGGTACCTCACGAGGACGCGTCCCCCTTCCGCCCGATAATAATCGCGGTAGTCGTTCTTGAAAAAGAGCGCATTGAGTGAGTTCGTCAGCGCTTCAAAGTAATCGTGGTCCGGGTGATGGTCGAATCGGCGATATCCCTCGCCGCCGAACCCGAGGGTGCGTTGCGCAGAAGTGAAGATCGTGGCGCTGAAGTCATACGTGGTCACCCGGGGTGTGAATGCATAGCCGGCCGCTGCGGAGGCGGAGAGAACCGGGGCCAGGTGCTCAAACGGGATAAGCGCGCCGGCATGAAATCCCTCAGCGCGGTTAAAGGAAAGGTCGGCACAAGAGAGAATTGCACCGGCCGTGCCTCCCAATCCGGCGCCAATCGTCATGGCCGCCCCTCCCGGTCGGAACTGGACGTCGAGTGTCTGCGTGGAGTCGAGCGTCGTATAGGCCTTCTGCTCGTCACCTGTCAGCGGGAGCATGACATGGGAGGCCCAGTAGGCGGAGTCAACTGTCGCGGCGGTGGAATCAACACTGAGGCGGGGCCTGGCGATGATCGAGTCGGGGATCGGTGTGTTGATGGAATAGTCGGAGATCACCGATGTCTGTCCGAACGCGATCAGAGGAATGGAGAAACCAGCGAGACTGATGACAAAACGTCCCTCGATGCGGATATCCGTGGGCATCCAGAATGTGGCTTCGTACAGAGCGAATTGCTGGCGGTAGCGGAGGGAGGCCGCCCTGACAAACGGAATGCGGAATGCCTCGTTGGGTTGTACATCGACGCCGGCCAGGGCATAGGTGCCGTTGATGATGGTGATGCTCCCGTCGAAAAGCGGGACGGTACGTCTTTTTGGCGTCATCCGGATATCGTAGATTTCCAGAGGGCCGCTCGTACGCGTGCGGAGAAGCTTGTAGTCGTAGTAATCGAGCGCGTCCACCGATGTGGGACCCACAAACGTGTAGCCGAAGAGGCGGATATTATCCTCCGCGAAATTGAGAATGCGTCCCACGGACGCGACATTCACATCTGAAGGGATGTTGGCTGTCTGACGTTTCTGCGTGACGACTTCGCGAAGAGTGTCGCCTGCCCGCCAATAGCCATGAGTGTAGGACTCGGCAATACCGGCGACCGCGGTATCGCGGAAAATCGTCTGCCGCGTGAAGGCCTGCATTTCGTAGGAATGAAGCCGGTCGATCCATCGTTGCTTGTTGGCGATGGCCCGCCGGATGATCTCGACTGCCGGATCTTCCGAAGAAACAACGATTTCCGGAAACAGGATAGCTGAGGGCTCCAGGCGCACTTCGCGCTGTGTGTCGGTTGTTCCCTGGACAATGAGAGTATCGGGCGCGTAACCGAGCATGGTGCACAAGATGCGATGCTCACCGGGGTCAATCGTGATTGTGAAATATCCGTCTGCATTCGTGATGGTTCCCCGCGATGACCCGAGGAGCCGGACGTTTGCTGCAACGATCGGTTCGCCGGTCGCCCTGTCGCGTACTGTTCCGGAAAGAGTGTTGCCCGCCTTCTGGTGGGCAGAGGCAAGAGAACCGAGGAGAAGAGCCAGAAAAAGAAGTCGCATGTGTCCATCAGGTAGAGGAATGAAGCAATATACAATCAAACGGGGAAAAGGGAAAGGAGTTACGGGAAAAGGGGAGGCCAGGGTGAAGTGAACAGACTTTTGGGCGCGAGCTGCCGGAGGAAGTACCCCGGCAGGCCGCGCACGCGAGGGATCATCCGAGGAGCTTTCCGCGGCGAAGTTTGGTAAAGAACCCGGACGTTTCCTTGGGCTGTTCGGCCGGCTGCTTTTTGGGCGGCTCGGGAGAGAGCATGTTCTGTTCAAAAATGCGGGGTATTCGTGAGGCCTCGCGCCATACGGCTCGCTCCTTCTCCTCACGCTCCTGCTCGCGTTGGCGTTTCAGTTCTTCAAGCCGCCGCGCTTCCTCTTCATTGTGAAGAGGACCTTCGACCCTCCGCTCGGATCCGGGCATACCAGGTAGATGGCTCATCCGCTCACTCTCCCCTTTCGTGGTCCTCTGACGTCGAATCATCTCCAACGCCGGCAATATCGTTCGCTCCGTTTCCATCACCGAAGGGCTAACAGGATCAAGAAGGTAGGCATTCATGAGGGAATCAAACGCCGTCTCATAGGCGCCGCGCCTGAATAACTCCGATGCCATGTCTGTCAATTTCCTGACCCTTGTTTCCGTCTCTTCCGCCGACTGTCCATGCTCGCCGTCGAGTTTGATGCCATCGTCGAATTCATCACCTACCGTGATCGAAAGGAAGCGTCCCCCGTTGGTCACTTCGGATGCGAGGCGATGAATTCTTTCCACGATCGCATTGATGTAGAAGTTCCCAGGTTCGATCCGCCGGGCCTTTTCAAGCTGGTCCATCGCAAGGTCGAACTCGTGGGCCGAGATATGATGCTCGGCCACACGGATAAACTCGCCTATCTGAGATGTTGGAAGACTGTTCTTCATGGCTACACTCCAGCACGCAACGAATGTTCACGTTGCCTCACAGCATAAATGTAAGGATTCCTTGTCAAATTGTCAACTGTTCGCAATTTTTTTGCGCTATTCTCCCTTTACCTGATACTGTGGGTTAGGTGTTTACAGATAAATGTTTTGTACGTGTATATTGAAGCACCACTTGAAGAAAGACGCGCCGTCGTTTTACTCTTTCGAAATGATGTGTTGGGAGCCCGCAAAGTGGCGTCCCTCACTGTTCGGACCAAGGGCTCGCACGGGAGAACTCTAATGCACTTCCTTTACCGCCCTGAATCCCAGATCCCCCATCCGCATTTTCTTCGGGAGCACCTGGGCCCCACCGTTGTAGACGATCCGATAAGCCATGGAGTCGTTGACGACCGTCGACGTCCACCAGTAGATGACGGGGGAATGGACTTTCCACAGCGGGGATTCCTTGTCCGGCGCCTCGCGATACACGGGTGCGTGCGTCACGGAATCCCACACGCCGCCGGCATTTGTGCCGTGGTGGACGGAGGAACGAACGGCCTCGTCAAGAGTCGGCAGACGCCAGATGTTTTGCGGAGTATCGGCAAGTGAGGTTCCGTCCTCGTTAAGATTAGCACAAATCCGGCGGGCATTCTCCCACGATGCCTCTTTGAGGTCCGACGATTGGGTGGGCCATCCCGGTCCCTCGGGTGCCCAACAGAGGCGGACACCGTTTCCTTCGACAAGGCGTGCGCCGTAGTTCCCGTCATCGTAGCGATTCGCCACTTTGATCGCCGGCTCCACGGCGAAACCGACTATCACGACAAGCGGAACACACAGAACGGTGAAGAGAGCTCTCTTCCGTGGTGTTGGACGGCCAAACCACATCAGGATGCCGGTAATCGCAAGGGGAAGAGCAAGCATCAACGTCGCGGCGGACGTTCTGATGAAGAAGAGCGGGAGGGCAACTGCTGCCGCGAGATACACAAGAGCGCCAATCCGGGGGAAAAAGATCGAGACGCTCCCAAGAGCCATAAGGAGTAATGCAAAGAGAAGGTACTGGATGAACATCAGTCCCACATTCATCCAGAACGATGAGAAATACCAGCCCTCATGAAAATTCTCAATGCTCCCCCAGAATCCCCAGAAACAGGCAAAGATGGTGGTCAGCGCAACCGCCGCCCACCCAAAGATGTTTCTCCATTGCATGTGTGCAGACCTCCTAATGTTCAGGTAGTAATGGTTATCCCGCTGAAAGAGATTCGCGCTTCGTAGGGTATCTGCATGCCACATGCAATTTGTCCGGAGCGCTGCGGGGAAGCTGCGTGCGGCGTTTTAAAAGCAAGCCCGCACAAGGGGCACGGAAAAGGATGTCCGGGCAGATGTCTCAAGGAGGTGTTTCTCGCGTCTCTTCTAATTCCATCATCGTTCGCCAAAGGGCAAGCCATTTCCCGCCGATGGAACGAAACACCCACATATCGCGGCCCGTTGACCGGGCCCGGTAGTTCGTCCGCTCGTACACCATAGCGAACCGGAACGTAAGCACCGCGAGGTCATCGATCACCTGGATTTGTTCGTCGCTCTCCTCGTATTCCACGACGCGCGCGTTGGAGCAGAACTCCACGAATCCGTCGAGGAGTGCCTGGCGACCTGTCACCGTTCCGCTGAATCCCGGCATGACCATGACAATCCCGGCATGGAGAAACCCGGTCATTGCCAGGGGCTGTCCTTCCCGCCACGCCTTGTTGATGGCAGCCATCGCTACATGAACCTCTCTTTGTCGATCGTTCATAGTGTCTCCGATTCTTTCGGTGGAAAGACCTGAATGAAATCGCGACGACGTCGGTGGACGTCCGTCCTGCGCGGGCATCGATTGCTGTATGCAAAGGGGAGTTCATGTCGATGGCGTTGACGCGCGTCTGATACGGCGCTTCCACACTGTGCCGTACCCACTCCCTGGGAAAAAGAACGGATTCAGGAATGTTGCTTGCGCAGCTCCAGTCCCTTGACGATGACATAGGCGACAAGCGCGACGAAGAAGAACAGCAGGAGCATCCAGGCAATGCTTTGGAGTGTTCCGATGAGCGTACGGTACAGTTCAAGAACCCATCGTTCCTGTGTCAATTCGAGAATGGCGCCTCCCTGCGTCGGTGGAGTAATGTATCGCTCCAGGTCCCAGATCCTGACGCCCCCCGAGATACCGACCACATAGGTTGCAAAGACAATATACCTGGCCCAGGCAATATAGATCTCTTCGGAAACCAACCGCTGGAGGATCTTGTTGATCGGCGCCCGGAAGATCCTTGCGACAATGAAGCACACTGCAAAGGCAAGGATAAAGTTGATGAGAAGAAGAGTCATGAACATGGGTTGCTCCCTGAAAATGTGAGACGATGACAGCATATCGCGCCGCGCATCGATCAACCCTTCGGCGGCAGTGGAAGGACCATCGGCACGCGCTGCCCGTATGCGGGGAAGTCAGCGCTGAAATCCGTCCGAACATCCGGGCTGCTCAGAATTCCGGATCGATCTGTCGCAAGTGATGCTCCATATGCCGGAGATAATCCGCGATGAGCGCCTCAAGCGTCATCGGCTGAGATTCACTGATCCTGCACATCGTCTGCAGCGCAGAGGCAGGAACTTGATCAATGACGTGGGCAAGATGCCTGTTGATGGAAATCCACAGGTCCAGAAGCTCGCTCCATTCTTCGGATGCATATTGTTGCACCGCAACCCACTCGACCTGGGCATAGCCGGGAAAACGAAGTTCGGGGGTGAATTGCGCGCGCACGATCCGCTGGAGATTATTCATTGCTGAATCGATCAAATGGCCGAGGATTTCCTTTCGATTCCAACGTTCCGGCGAATCCTTGGCGCTCACAGTTTTTTCCGTCAGGAAGCGGAGCCGTTCCGACGCGCGCTCCACATCTGTCCGTATACCGCTGCCTATCTCCATAATGCTCCCTTTCCGAAAAACACATCCGTTCTTCGTTTCTCGACGGCAGGCTCGGCAAGAGGACGCTGCCCCCTATGGAACGACCGTCCACACGCACGTATCACGCAACGCGCGGCCACGGCGTTCTGCCCGCGCCTCGATGCGATTCTCGCCGGGCTGCAATGCCGTACCGGGCCAGAGCAGGACTCCGGTTCCCGAATCCACGCGCTTCCCCTGCGACGTGCCATTCACCAGGAGCTCCACCGTACCGGCGTTGGAATACACCTTGACATCGGTTGAGGTTCCGGTCCGGTGCGTGAACCGCCTGCTCGCGATATAGAGTGTCGGCTCATCCGACCACTGCGCCTTATAGTAGAAGAACGCGTCCTTTCGTGTTCCGCGGTCATAGGTCAGTAACCCTTTATCGTTACGGCCGGGGATTCCCCCTTCGTGCCGGGTATTGCTGGTGAAGTCGGCGAGGTTCCAAATGAATGTCCCCCAGACAAACGGACGTGATTTCAGCGCCGGCCACGCCGATTCGTGCACAAGCGCCTGCCATTCTTCGGGATGCCATGGGCCGTCGGTCTTTGGCGCACGGGGGTTTTCTTCATGATGATCCGGGTTTCCTCCCGCACCGTATTCGCTGACACAGAACGCTCCCGTGCGGCTCGTGGAGCGACATCCGTCAAGAACCGCCCCGAAAGATTCCCGCGGTCCCCAACCCGGGTACCATCCCGGATAGATGTTCCATCCCAACCAGTCGGGAATCTTGTTCATCTGCGGCAGTTCCTTTGTCGCGGTTGCCGCAATCGTCGGACGGGTCGGGTCCTCGCCGTGCGCGACGATGGCGAGGTCTGCAAGGAGGCGATGCGGGTCGGGCCTCCCCGGCCAAAGTTCATTGAACAGACTCCAGGTGAATATCGACGGGTGATTGAGGTTTTGTCTGATCAGGTCGAGCAATTGGCTGCGGGATGTCTCCGCAAAACGCGGTCCCGGATCGATTTCATTCACCTGGGGAAGTTCCGCCCAAACGAGGATACCTGCAGAGTCGCACAGATCGTAGAAAGAGCCGCTGTGCTGGTAATGGGCGCAGCGGACGGCCGTGCAGCCAAGCTCCCTGATGAAGCCCAGATCTTCACGCTGGTCCGCTTCAGAAATTGCCCATCCTTTGTTCCACCGGTCCTGGTGGCGGTTCACACCATGCAGATGATACGGACTCCCGTTGAGGAGAAATCCCTTTTCCGGATCGACGCGATAGAACCTGAGTCCAAGCGGCCGCGCGACAGCGTCGCGAACCACACCTGCCGGCGTATGCAATTCCACCACCGCCTTATAGAGGTACGGATCCTTGATGCCATTCCACAGATGTGGGTGCTTTACCGCAACATGGAATGAAAACGGGGCACTCACATTCGGGACAAGCGTGACGGGGGTTTCCATGGAGGTAACAGCATTCCCTGCCGCGTCAAAGATCCCAGCGACGACGACCCCTTCTTCTTTTTGGGCGGTGCCGTTGGAAATCTGTACGGTCAGGTCGAGCAATGCTTCTTCTTCCGTCACCCGCGTCTGGTACCATGCGACGCCGGATGAAGCGTGATCCGTGCGGGTAAAAGAGATTTCATCGGTCTCGACGAGATGGACGGGGCGGTATAATCCGCCGAACACGCAAAAATCGCCGCTGAGCGGCGCCACGTCGGTTTCAGGCGCATTGCTCACGCGGACGGCAAGGATGTTCGGGCCGCGGGGGAGAAGATGGTTCGTCATCTCCATGCAGAAAGCGCCGAATGCGCCCCGATGTTCGCCGAGAAGCGTTCCATTCAGATACACTTGCGCCACGGAACCAGCGGCCTCAAAATAGACGAAGGAGCGCCTGTGTTGCTTCCCGATGCCGGCATCGAGGTTCTTCCGGTACCACCCCGGTCCGCGGTAATACGTTTCCCCCTTCTGCGCCTCTTCCCATCCCCAGTTGTGCGGAAGATCAACCGGTTGCCATGCGTGATCGTCAAATTGCGGCTGCTCGGCACCGGAGACATCGCCACGTGTGAATCGCCAATCCGTATCGATCGGCGTGTTCTGCTGAGAACGACCCGACGATATGAGGAACGCCAAACTTGCCAATGTCCAGAGAAGATTGTTGAAGGTCTTCATAATGATACCCGTGTTCGTGAAAGGTCCCGGCCCGGTTCCATTGTCATCCCTGCAATTGACGCCAACGGCCTAATGCAGCCGCCCCCAGGAGGATAGCTGCACACAGGGCGAACGATGCGGGAGCGCCAACAGAAAGCGATGCATCGGTGGCTCCCATGAAATCAAGGTGCGGCATACCAAAGGGGTGGAGGGGGCCAAGGTACCAGAGGAGCAGATACGTGATCTCAAAGAGCCTGCTGCTGCCGCTCCAGACCCCCAGAGACAACGCCAGCGAAGGAATGAAGACCGCGCCGGCTACAAGGGCGAGGAGAGCAGCTCCATCGGCATGCCACAACGCGTTGACCGCAGTGCCGCTTCCGCATGCGAGCGTGACGATGAGTCCTGCGCACCAGGCCGTAGGAAGCTGGCGCGGCAGCGGATGCGGCGATGAGAAGAGAAGCTGGCTGGTCCGGTAGTACGTCTCTCGTGTTCCCATTGACGACCAGAGCAGTAAAGGCCAGAGCCATGCTGCGGGGAGCCATCCCCGCCGGGATTCCGACAAAGGGCTGACGGCCTCCCCGATGAGCATGATCGCTCCCCCGGCATACCACCACCACGGCTGACCCCGTAACATAAGGCGGAGTTCCGCCCCCAGTGCCCGGAAGAAGTTATACCGGAGAGCTCCCGGCGGAAGAGCGCTCAGTCGTGCCGGAGCGGCATGCTCGCCATGAACAGGCGCCTTCACCGGTACGGGCTCGCCGGGTTCCGTTCTCTCCTGCCTCCAGTTCTGCTTTTCACGCGACGGATCGAAGCGATGGAAGAAGACGCTTCCTAATGCCACGACTCCCAATGAAAAAACCATCCAGAGCAGGCGGACGAGTGCCAGCGGCATGGTCCATTCGATTCCACTCCAGACAAAGGTCCGCAAGCCGCCCTCAGGAAGAGGCTGTGTGGTGAAACTGAAGTCGCCGTTGTACGCCGGGTTGATCGCGCGAACGCCATCTCCCATGCTTTCCGCAATGGTCATAATTCCGGACCAGTCCAGCCAGATATTGTGCAGCAGAAGCGGGATTACCAGCCCGGCCATCCAGAGAAAGAAATAGACCGCGTTGCCCACGCCGCCGCGCGACCAGGAGTTTGTCTCGAACAACAGCGCCAGCGCGGCGACAAAGGCCATCGATGGCAGCGTCAAGGCGAGGAATGGGACGATGAGGGCAACAGGGTCCACGCGAGCGGATTCTCCTCCCAGGACTTGCAGGAGGACGGCAGTGACAGCCATGATCCCAACAAGGAGCGAAAGCACTCCCCAATTGCTCAGCCACTTGCCGAAGAGATACAGCAGCCGCGAGACGGGTGTCGTTGCGATGATCTGTCCGACACCCGTACGCATGTCTCTTTCGATCGAATTCTTGACGAGATAAAAGCCAAACAGCGACAGGACCAGGGATGTGGATGTGGCCATCATGCCCCCCGCCCAGGCGGAGTTCATGAGACCGCGATAGCCATCGAGTTCCAGGTACACATCGCCCCGATAGAACGAGTACCCGAGGTACGTCGTTGCCGCAAGGACAAAGAGGAAACTGTACTGCCGGATGCGTTCCAGGAAATCCGCACGGGCGAGGTACAAAAGAATGCGCGCCCGGTTCATGATGCGGTTCCCGGCCTGTTGGCGGCAACGATATGGAGGTAGGCATCCTCCAGTGTTGGAGTGACTGCCTGCGCAGAAGGATGGGGTGCCGATGCCGCAACAATGCGCACGTGCAACCCGTCGTTGCGGCGAATCGTACCGCTGATGACGTACTTTCCCTTAAGCGCTGGAAGGTCGGCTCCCGGCACCACCCATTCCCAGACCTTTCCTTCGACCGAGGGAAGAAGTGCTTCCGGCGCGATGTGGGTCAAGAGTTGACCATGGGAAATGACCGCGAGGTCCGTTGCCGTGGCCTCGACATCCGAGACGATATGCGTTGAGAGAATGACGATCCGTTCCCCGGAAAGCTCAGAGAGGAGATTACGGAAGCGAACCCGTTCCTCCGGATCGAGTCCCACCGTGGGCTCATCCACAATGAGCACCTGTGGGTCATTGAGCAGCGCCTGGGCTATTCCAATGCGCTGCTTCATCCCACCCGAAAAACTGCCGAGCGGGATGCGGCGGGCTTCGTTGAGATTCGTCAATTCCAGCAAATCGTCGATGCGGCGTCGTGCTGCTGCGGCCCCCACGCCACGGAGCGCCGCGAGGTATCCAAGGAATTCGACGGCGTTCAAATGCGGATAAATGCCGAAGTCCTGGGGCAGGTATCCGAGAACAGTGCGCATGACTTCCGGCGAGCGGACAATGTCGTGGCCCTGCAAGAGAACACGTCCCTCGGTGGGTTTTGTGATCGTGGCAAGGATGCGCATCAACGTCGACTTCCCCGCACCATTCGGCCCGAGCAACCCCAGAACGCCGGGTCCCACTTCCAGACTGAAGTGACGCAATCCCCATCTTTCGGGGCGGTAGTATTTACCGAGGTCTTCTATGATCAGCTTCATTTTGAAAGTCATTGGCCGGGCGACCTGCTTCCGGGCGAAAACGAGATGCCGAGTTGATCGAACAGGAAGGAAAAGACATCAACGCTTTCTTCAATCCGCTCATTAAGTGCAGTCCCGATGCCATGTCCACTTCCCGAGTTTGTTCGCAGGAGGATAGGATGCTTCGAATCCGTCGCCGCCTGCAGCCGCGCGGCCATCTTCCGCGAATTTGCCGGGTCGACTCGTCCGTCGTTGTCCCCCGTAAGCAACAGCATCGCGGGATATGACGTGTCGTCGACGACGTGGTGGTATGGTGAATATGCGTAGAGCGCCTTGAACTGTTCCGGGTCCTTGACGCTTCCGAATTCCGTCACGTTAAATGCGCCGTTGGAGAAGAGCTCCACGCGCAGCATGTCATAAATACCCACGTAACTCACGACAGCCCGGAACAGGTCGGGCCTTTGTGTCATGACCGCGCCCATCAACAGTCCGCCGTTGCTTCCTCCTTCGATTGCCAACCGTGACGGCTCCGTATACCTCTTCTCGATCAGCAACTGCGCGCACGCGATGAAGTCGTCGAAGACATTCTGCTTCGCGACAAGCTTCCCCGCCTCGTGCCACGCCTCTCCGTATTCCCCACCCCCGCGGATGTTCGCATACACGTACACGCCTCCCTGGTCCAGCCAGACGCGGTTGCGGATCGAAAACGTTGGCGCAAGGGAGATTCCGTATCCGCCGTATCCATAGAGGATCACGGGGTTTTTCCCGTCGAGGGCAATCCCCTTCCGATGGATGATACTCATGGGGATCTTGGTCCCATCCTTCGATGTCGCGAACTCCCGTGTGACATCACAGTCACTGTAGTCCACAACAGTGCTTGAGGACAGTCTCGTCCTCGTCGTGGCGTTCTTCACCGGATTATGGCGGAAGTATGTGAGCGGTTCAAGATATGACATCGTGCTGTAGAGAATGTCATCTCCGCCCAGTTCCAGAACGTCCTCAATACTTGCCACCGGCGGCGTGGGGAGAAGGGTGTGGAACGAACCGTTGAGTTCAAAAATCCGGACCTCCGACGGCCCCCCGGCAACGTCATGGACGTACACATTTGTCCTTGTCGGCAGCACGTCATTGATGACGGAGCCGCTTTCGGGGATGAGGAGTTTCGCATGCGCCAGCACGGGATCGGCGAGCGGGAGGGTCAGAATTTTGCCGCGGGGAGCGCCGGCATGGGATGCAAGGTAGAGCTTTCCGTCGTGTCCGAACCGGACGGAGAAAACCTTGTCGGCGTACGTCGTCAACTGCCGCCACGGACCGCCTGCTCGCATGACGTAGTGGGCGAATTCACCGCCGTCGCCGTTGGCAACCGCCGCGAGGATGTACTTCCCGTCGTCGCTGCCGCTCAGCGCGATCTCCGCAATGCGCGGGAATTCCCTGCCAATGACGTACCGGTCCGATGTCGAAGGGGTGCCGAGCGCGTGGAAATACACTTGCTGGAAGAAATTCATGTCTTCTTCGGGGCGTTCATGCCCCTGCGGATAGCGTGTATAATAGAAGCCGGAATTGCCGGCGTTCCACACAATGCTCCCTGCCGCCGTAGGGAAGTTCACCCGCGGAATGACATCGCCCATATCTTTTCCCGTTGCTGTCTCATAGACGTGGGCGGTACCGTCCTCGCTCCCTCCCCTGGAAAGGGAAACGGCGACATACTTGCCATTGAGGGAAGGAACAAAAAAGTCGATTGCCGTCGATCCGTCCTTGGCGAGAACGCCGGGGTCGAGGATCACCTTTTCCGTGGAAAGATCTTCCGGCGAGTCAAGCGAGACAAGAAGGGGCTGCTGACGCGGCGGTTGGGACTTCAGGGCGAACAACTTGCCCCGGTGAATAATACTGTGGTACGTCACTGTTCCCCCGCCGTACAGGAGCTTCAATCGCTCGCGCAAAGCATCTCGTGAAGGGACCTTGTCGAGCACCGAACGTGTGTAGGTGTTCTGTGCATCGATCCAGGGCTTCACCTGAGGATTGCCAAGAGTATCGAGCCAGCGGTAATCATCAGTCACCTTTGTACCGAAGTACTCGTCGACGACCGGCTTTTTTGCTGTGGGGGGGAACGGAGGGTGCGACGGCGTACAGCCGGCGAGCAACATCATGACGGCGACCGACGCAAAGAGCGTAAGGCGGCCGATGCACGCGATGCGACATGAACACGACATGGATGACTCCTGTGAGATGACCGGCTGGGAATGAACGGGCGTGTCAAAATCTACAAGGGAATAGGGGGAATGTCAAGGCGACGAGGGCTGGCGACAAACGAATCGCAGGGAAAACCGTCGAAACAGAAAATCGAAGAAGAGCTCACTCTTCGTCGACAACCCATGTTTCCAGAAGGTTTTCCGGTAATCCTGCGATGAACCGGGACGGCTTCGACAGGACCATGCCGGACTCTCGGTCATAAATATTGATGGGGTAGGTGATGAAGAGGTTTTGTTGTGCGCGGGTGCAGGCGACGTACATCAACCGCCGCTCCTCCTCCATGGCGTCATCGGTCATGGCGGCGCGTGCGGTGGGGAACCGGCCGTCAAGCGCATAAAGGACGAATACCGTATGCCATTCAAGCCCCTTCGCGCTGTGGATTGTGGAGAGCACCAGCTTTTCGTCGTCGGTCCCGGGTGCCGTGATATCAGAGACGCTTTCGTTGGCAGGCTCCAATGCGAGATCCGCAAGCAGCGGTCCGAGCGCCCGATACCGTTCGGTGATCTGCTGAAACATTTCCAGATCTTTCCGGCGCTTGTTGAAGTCGTCGTAGCGCCGCGTAAAGATCGGCTCGTAATAGGTGAGGAGAGTCTGCACTTTTTCGGCGGGAGGAATGTCGGCCGCACTGACATCCCGGAGCGCTTCCAGGAGCGATTGCACTCTTCCGGGATAATTCTGCAGGCCTTTCCAAAATGCAGGGAGGGATTCGGATTTTCCACCGGTCATCTCAACCGGACGGCGCGCCAGGATGTCGCCTATCACTTTCTCCGCGGTTCGGGGCCCCACTCCGTCCACGAGCAAAAGAACACGATTCCACGCCACCGCGTCCCGCGGATTCTCCAGGATCCGCAGGTATGCCACCATGTCCTTGATGTGTGACGTCTCAATGAACTTGAATCCTCCGAATTTGACAAACGGGATGTTCGCCTTGTTCAGCTCAATCTCGAGGTCGAAGGAAAGGTACCCGGAGCGAAAAAGAACGGCAATGGTTTGCAGGGGGACGCCTTGTTCCCGGAGCTCGAGGACCTTCTGGACGACGAATTTCGATTGCAGGTTTTCGCTCTGGGTGACGACAATTGACGGGAGATCTCCCCCCGGTGTACGGGTGAAGAGCTCCTTTGCGTATTTATGTCTCATGGTGCGATCCTCCCCCTCCACGTTGACGAAGTCATTTATATGTCTCGCCCCCCCCCTCTGCCGTCAGGCCTTTCTCAGCCGGTCCGCAAGGAGTCGGATATAGTCGGGAGAGGTGCCGCAACAGCCACCGATAATCCGGGCTCCTTCTGCCCGCCAGCGGCGGGCAAAGGAGAGATACTCCTCCGGATCGACATCGGTCGTGAATGTGCCTCCCTGTTCTCCGCCCGCGAGCCCCACATTGGCATACACGCCCGTAGGGATTGCCCCCGCAGCAGCGCGGAGATGGTCAAGAGCCAGATGGACATACCGCGGCGAAACACAGTTGACCGACAAGGCCGCGGGAGCAAGAGGTGCAATGGCAGCCACGGCATCCTTCACTGATTCGCCGCCGTAGAGAGTTCCCTTCATCGTGACGAGAAAGCTGACGACAAACTCCTTCCCCGTTCCCCTGGCAGCCGATGCGGCCGCAAGTGATTCCCGGATCGTGCCGAAAGTCTCCAGAAGAAGAAAGTCTGATCCCGCTTCGGCAAGACGCCGGGCATGTTCGGTGTGCTCCTGCGCAAGGACGGCGCCTCCCGGAACAAGATCAGGGCGGTAGCAATCTTCCAGCGGCCCCATGGAGCCGGCGATCAGCACTCCTCGCGCTCCAAGAGATGCGCGGGCATCTGCGGCTATTCCGACGGCATAAGCGGTCAGCTCGGCGGAACTGTCGGGCAGCCCGGCCAGACGAAATGTCCGCCCCGTCGTTCTGAAAGTCGCCGTGGTGACGATATCGGCGCCGGCGCGGATGTATTCTTCGTGTATCCGACGGAGCGCGTCCGGTGCCGTGAGGAGCGCATTCGCCGACCAGAGAGGAAGGCCGGTGTCCACCCCGCGTTGCTCCAACAGCGTCCCGATGGCGCCGTCGAGAATCGCAGGGTTGTGCGACGCAAGGAGCGTTGCAAGCGGTCCGGCCACGGTCCTATTCCCTCCCCCGGCGAAGAATCTCGTTCGTCAGATTGAGTATCGGCTGTGTGCTCCGGTAGTTTTCTTCCAGCGTGATGATCCGGCACCCCGAAAATTGTTCGGGGAAGTCGAGGATGTTCCGCACGGTTGCGCCGCGGAATGAATAGATGGACTGGGCGTCGTCACCGACCACCATGATATTTCCGTGCGCGCCGGCAAGGAGCGCGACGATCTCAGCCTGGATTCTGTTGGTGTCCTGGTATTCATCCACCATGATGTAGGTGAAACGGGCGGCGAGCGTCTTCCTGACCGCGGTGACATCCCGGAGCAGTTTTCGGAGGTGAAGGAGAAGATCGTCGTAATCCATCAGGTTGTGGGTCGCTTTGTAGCGTTCATACGCGGACTGAAGCTTCACGATGTCGTCGACGGAATCTTCGTAGTGCGCGTACTCTTCCTTCACAATGTCAGCGACAGGGACCAGGGTGTTCACGGCGCGGGAAAAGATGTCGAAGAGCGTTTGCTTGCGGGGGAACCGTTTCTCCTTTGTGTCGAGTTTCAACTGCGTCCGGAGAAGATTCACGACGTCCTCTGCATCCCCCTGGTCGAGGATCGTGAATGAGGAATTGAAGCCCAGAAGAGGAGCGTACTGGCGCAGGACGGTGTTGGCGAACGAGTGGAAGGTTCCCCCTGAAACACCCTCGCATCGGGCATCCAAAAGAATCGATGCACGGCGGAGCATTTCCTGTGCCGCCCTCCGCGTAAAGGTCAGAAGGAGAATCGCTTCGGGCCGCACGCCGAGTTCCACGAGATACGCAACGCGGTACGTGATGGTTCTCGTCTTCCCCGTTCCCGCCCCCGCGACGATCAGGTGCGGACCGTTCACGGAGGTGACTGCCTCGTACTGTGCGGGATTCAGTTGGTTCTTGTAGTCGATCGTCAGACGCCGGTGTTCCTCCGTCGCCGAGTCTTCCTTGAAGGTCGACTTTTTCAACGTGTATTTTTTCACGGGTCGATGCTCGTTCTGGCGATCGTTCCGGGATCGTTGCTCACAGTTTTTCCTCCGGGTAATGGTCAAGGACGTCGAGGATCGCTTCAATGGTCTTCGGCGAATTTCCTTCCGCCCTGTTGTTCACATAAGCATAAAGCTGCTTCCGTTCGGCGATGCACCGTTGAACAGCATCGGCCAATCCGAGGCGCAATTCCGGGTTCTCTTCCCGGATCCTGTCATATGGCTGGAATTTCTCCACGGCCTCCCGATATGTCCTCCCGGGGCGGAGGAGGGCGCGCGCGACGGAAAACCCTCCGGTGAGCACTCCCGCGATTCGTGTCTGTTCCATGATGGGCGGCATTCTCGTCCAGCTATTCAGCACATGTGCCACCCCGTGCCGCGTGAGGAGGGCGAAGTAGTCGGACGTCAGGTATTCGCTGTTTCTGATCTCGACGGCATAGGAAACGCCGCGTGGCAGTTGTGCGAGAAACCGATCGAGCCGCTCCAGAAAGGTATCATACGCCACACCGGAGGTCGGATGGAATGTGGAGAACTCAAAGATGACGACACCGCGTTTGGCCCGCAACGCCTCGAGGGGCCGAAGGAATGCGTCCTCGAACAGTTCAACGTT
>Ga0182010_10000054_pt1 | contig 57380 bp, 44 predicted proteins | sample 611E1MmetaG_FD_120488 | JGI IMG/M metagenome (GOLD analysis project Ga0182010, IMG submission 120488) | Permafrost microbial communities from Stordalen Mire, Sweden - 611E1M metaG | ecosystem: Environmental > Terrestrial > Soil > Wetlands > Permafrost | place: Sweden: Stordalen | collected... | reverse complement strand
CCGGGGATGGCCGTGGCGGCCAGGTGGCCGAAAAGGCTCTCGGGGGAGAAGGGTGCTCGAAACGGCAGCCGAAACGTGAGCGCTCCAGGCATTGCGGGCGAACCGCCGCGCTGTGCGCGAGAGCGAAGGGAGGTCGGTGTGGCATCGAACACCAAACGGACCGTGTCGTTGAATTGTCGGATGCTCGAGAATCCGGAAGCGAATGCAACTTCAGCGAACGCCAACGCTGTCGTCTCGATCAACAACCTGGCTGTCTGGGCCCGCTGTGCACGGGCGAGCGCGAGGGGTCCGGCGCCGACCTCGGCGAGGAGATGTCGCTCCAGCTGTCGGGCGCTGTAGCCGAGGCGGCCAGCCAACCCGGTAACGCCTTCGCGGTCGACAGTCCCATCTGCGATCAACCGCATCGCCCTCCCGACGATGTCGCGGCGCACATTCCACTCGGGCGACCCTGGGGATGCATCTGGTCGACATCGTTTACACGCTCGAAACCCGGCATGCTGAGCGGCGGCTGCGGTTGGGAGGAAGCGCATGTTCGCTGCGTAGGGCGGCCTTGCCGGGCAACTCGGCCGGCAGTAGATCTTCGTGGTTAGTACTGCGGTCACGAACCACCCATCGAAGCGGACGTCTCTTGATTGCACGGCCCGGTGACAGCGGTCGAAGTCCTCGTACACACGAGGAAGGGTAGGCCTCCTCGACCTCGCGGGCTGGCGGGAATCCGACATCACGGTCAGGCACTCCAGGGCGCGTCACCCAGCAAGTCGATCTACACGGTCACTGCAGTCGATCGCGGCCGAATGAAACCGGCGGGGTTCGTGCCCGATACCAGTGGGGCCGGTCTCTCACTGGCCGGTGCTCCGGTTGGGTCTCTCAAATCGCAGATCACGTAGTTCGGTGAGAACTCCCGCGGTCGACGAAGCAACACACTGTCGGTGCCGGGCAATCTATGCCTTGGTCGGGGTTGTCAGGTCTTGTCGACAGCCGAAGGGCCGCACCGGAAGCTGTCGATTGATCTCGACTCCTGCTCCACTCCTCCCGATCGGAAACGAGGGCCGACGCTCGGAGAATCCGGCACTGTGTCCTACCGCCCACTCTTCGGCCCAGCGATTCTGGCTCTCTCGCTGCACCGGTTGACCCTTCGGCCAGCACCGTTGGATAGACGTGCCGGGCCAAGGATCGCGTCCCGGGCAGTCTCCGGCTGTACCACTGCGCTTCATTGTCGGGAGGCAACGCCTCATTCGAACCGGGAAAACGGGACATCCAAAGATGCAGGGACTCGCCGAGAATCGCTGATAGTGCTGAGGCCGCAAGTTCGATGCCTGCTGGCCCCACTGCAATGCCCTGGTCGGATGGGGCATTGGAGTGGCGGGGAACGGTGTCCCCGGTGCGCGGCTACCGAGGCAATGCGTCCCCCAAGCACTCTCGGGATCCAGTAGAGATGGCACTGCCATCCATCGGCTCACCGCCGCCTGAGGGGCTGTTCGCACACTTCGGGTTTGAGCAATGGACTGACGCGAGGATCCTCTCTCAATCCGGTCCGTAGAACGGCGCACCGAAGGCGAAGAGTCCGCCATCCGAGGCCACCAACCAGTAGCCATAGGTGGTGTTGTCGGCAGCGATTCCGACGATCGGCTGGTTGAGGTGCTGTCCGCCCATCGAGCCAAAGTACCCGGCATCACCGAAGGCGAAGACCCCTCCGTCCGATGCCACCAACCAGTAGCCCTGGTTGCCGGCGCCGACCGCCATTCCGTTGATCGGCTTGTTGAGCGAGAGGTACCCGGTCGAGCCCAGGAAAGGAGCACCGAAGGCGAAGATACCTCCGTCTGATGCCACCAACCAGTAGCCGCCAGCGCTGGTGTCCGCAGCGATGCCGACGATCGGCCGATTGAGGTGCTGTCCGCCCATCGAGCCAAAGAACCCGGCATCACCGAAGGCGAAGACCCCCCCGTCCGATGCCACCAACCAGTAGCCCTGGTTGTCGGCGGACGGGGAAAGTGACACAACAGGGGCGTTCAGGTGCTGTCCCCCCATGGACCCGTAGAAGTTCGCGTCCCCGAACGAAAAGACGCCACCATCAGCGGCGACCAACCAGTAGCCCTTGCCATCCCTCGTCGCCACGATGTGGGCGGTCGGGGCGTTCAAGGGCTTGCCGGCCAACGACCCGTAGTTCTGGGCCGACCCATGAGCGGAGACGTCGCCGGCGGCATTTGCGAGCCAATAGCCGTCACCCTTCGGCATGGCCGCAATCCCGACCACGGGACGGGTCAGGCTCCCTTGGTTCGGCGGGAGGGAAGTCTGGGTGGTCTGGGTCACCCAGTCGATGAGGCCGGGCGCCAACAGCAGCCACTGGTGCTGGGTGGCGTTGTAGTCGAACGTGAGGGTGAGCTCGGACACCCCGGCTTGGGCGTCGGTGATCGGGTGCTGGTACACCCCGGCCAGCACATTGCCATCCGCCTGCTCCAGCCAAGGCGTGAACGGTGCGCCGGGCACCACCGTCGCCGGGTAGCCGTAGGTCCCGGCGTCGAACCGCACGGGTCCCGTCTGGCCGGGAAGCGCTGCCAGTCCCGCCGGCGTCAGCTGGGCCGTCGTATTGTCGAGGGCTCCTCCCGATACGTAGGTGAGCCCGAGGTCCGGTGACGGGTACATGTAGCCGTCCACCTGGCGCACCCCGAACGTCGACTCATAGGTGTCGAGTGCGGCCAGCTGCCCGTAGGCGAAGGCCGTCGGTGAGCCGGCGAGCACCACGCCACTGAAATTGCCGACAGCGCCTGCGGTCAGAGCCGGGAGAGTCACGGTTTCGGCCCCGTAGGGCCCTGTGGCGGTGACGAATGTGTAGGCGACGCCTTCGGCGCTCAACGCCGACTGCCAGGCTCCAGTGGTCGGATCCGACCCCCCGGAGCCGATCAGCAGGACGTTGGAGTTGACCTGCGCCGGAGTCGCCGCCGCCGAGCGGGTGACCACCGAACCCAGAGTGGCGACCACGGCGCACACCAATATCACCTTGACGACAGACCTCTTTGACTGGCTCACGGAATGGCCTCTCTCGCGCTGGACCCGCCAGTCACGCACTGACGCTCCCGGCATCCTAGGCTCGGGATGGCGCATCTCTACCCCGTAGTTTCATGCCTGGGCCCGGGACGCACCCCAGCAATACGACGTTGGCTCCCCCGCAAGATGCGTGCCAGGCTGGCGTGGGCTCGGTCCGAACAGCCAGTTCCGCGGGACCTGCTGTCGATACAGCCGTAGCCCGACAAGGGGCAGAGTGGGATCTGCGGCATGGCGGGACCCCCTCGACGGCCACACGCCGCTCGAAACGCGGCCTGTCCTCGCTGCCGGCTCCGGGGTCAGATGGTGCAGTCTTGCGCATGGATCGACGAGCCCGCTTCCGGGCGATGAGTGATCCGTTCCGTCGCGCGTCCACCGCGCGGACGTTCCCATTCCGAGGTGTTCGTCGACCCCCGCAAACCCTGTCCGACCAGAACTTATCGTTCCACACCGTTCGACGATATCCGCCCGGCTCCCTGATCATGGCGAGGTTGCTGGCTCGATTCGAGCTGGCCCCACCGGAATGCTGTGATGTTCCGGGTGATCCCAGAGGGGCCCGGAGCCGCCCCTTCACGCCACGGTCAGGCCGTACATCTCTCGCAGGGGATCCCTGATGAGCTCGAGGCGCTCATTGTCGGGCCCGCTGAAGTAGATCGAGGAACCGCTCAGTTCCGTCGTCGCCACGCCGGCCGCCCCGAGCTTCGCTCGCAGGTGCTCCCATCGGTCCGGTGTCACCGAGATGGCAATGTGATGCAGGCCGCCGAGAACCTCGGCGTACTCCCCGAGGTCGAGTCCGGGGAAATCGAAGAACGCCAGGAGGTTGTCGTTGCCGATGTCGAAGAAGAAGTGGGTCGATCCCCGGTAGTCACGGTTCTCGAAGAGCTCGGTGAGTGGGAACTCGAGCAGGCCCTGGTAGAACGCGATGGTGCGGGCGACGTCGCTCGAGAGCAGCGCCAGATGGTGCAGTCCGCGCGCCGACGAGGGTGGTCGGTCGTCCGGATCCTGGAGGTGCCGGGCCCGCAATCCGGCCCATTCCTCGCGGCGATCGATGTCGGCGCCGTGCTCGGTCATGTCGTGCACCTCCTGGGGACCGACTATAGAGCGCTGCGGCCCCAGTTTCGAAGGGACCGGCACGGTCCCCGGGCCGGAGGACCCGACGATGCGGCAGGGTCGCCCGCCCGAGTCGGGTGTAGGCACGGCGCTGAGGTGGTACGGATGGGGGAGTACCCAGGCACCTCGAATCCGCAACAGGAGGGATGATGAGCGACTACCCGAAGATGATCACCCGTCTCGACCACGTGGAGCCGGTACCCCGGCGGGTCCGTGCGGTCCACGGCGGCGAGGTCGTCCTCGACACCACACGCGCCCTGTACGTGTGGGAGTGGGCGAACTACCCGCAGTTCTACATTCCCCGCCAGGACGTCCGTGAGGACCTTCTGGTGGCCGGCGGCGAGACCGAGGAGACGCCCCGCGGGACGGTCCGGCTCTACTCGCTGGCCACCGGGCCCCGGCAGGTGGCAACGGCCGCCCGGCTGGTGGTCGAGGCGGCGAGGAGCGAGCTGGCCGACACCTTCCGGTTCGAGTGGGAGGCCCTGGACCACTGGTTCGAGGAGGACGAGGAGGTCTTCGTCCACCCCCGCAATCCCTACGCCCGGGTGGACGCCCTCCGTTCGACCCGCACCGTCAGGGTCGAGCTCGCCGGTGTGGTCCTGGCCGAGTCGTCCTCGCCGGTCATGGTGTTCGAGACCGGCCTTCCCACCCGGTACTACCTCAACCGGACCGAGGTCCGGTTCGGGCACCTGGTCCCCACCACCACCGTGACCCGGTGCCCGTACAAGGGCACGACCAGTGACTACTGGTCGGTGGTGGTGGACGGCACCACCCATGCCGACCTGGCCTGGAGCTACAACTTCCCGACCCGCCAGCTGTTGCCGATCGCCGGACTGGTGTCGTTCTACGACGAGCGGGTCGACGTCTTCGTCGACGGTGTGCCGCAGGAGCGCCCGAAGACCCACTTCTTCGACTGAGGGGACCCGTCCGCAGCGCCTCGGCGTGGCAGCGGGCTCACATCAGCGAGGGGACGATGGCCTCCACGACGCTCGGTCCCGGGGTGGCGAGGGCCCGGGCCAGCTCGGCGGTGAACTCCTCGGCCGTCTCGGCCCGGGCCGCATGGAGGCCGAGCCCCTTGGCCAGGTGGACGAAGTCGATGGTCGGCCGCCGGAGGTCGAGCATCTCCCGGGCGCGGGGCCCGGGCGTTTCGGCGCCCACCCGGTCGAGCTCCATGTTGAGCACTGCGTAGGAGTGGTTGTTGAGCAGCACCGTGGTGACGTCGAGGCCCTCCCGGGCCATCGTCCACCAGGCCTGCATCGTGTACAGGGCGCTCCCGTCGGCCTCGAGCGACACCACCCGGCGGCCCGGGGCGCCGACCGCGGCGCCGACCGCCACCGGAAGGCCCTGCCCGATGGCGCCACCGGTCAGGGTGAGCCAGTCGTGGGGCGGTGCTCCGGCGGTCGCGCCGGCAGCGAAGATGCCGGCGGTGTTCCCCTCGTCGGACACGATGGCGCCTTCGGGCAGCAGGCCGCCGAGCGCCTGGGACAGCGTCTGCGAGGTGAGCGTCCCGGTGGGGGCCTCGGGGACGGCGGCCGCCTGCCTGGGTGCCACCCCCTCGGGCACCTCGGTCAGGGCGGCCAGCCCGGCCACGGCCGCATCGAGGTCGTCGCCGGCCGCTGCCACCCGGTGGACGGCGCATCCGTCGGGGACCAGGTCGCTCGGCTTGCCCGGGTAGGCGAAGAAGGAGACGGGTGACCTGGCGTCCACCAGCACCAGGTGGGCGATGCCTTCGAGCTGCATGGCGGCGAACTCCGCCAGGTAGCCCAACCGCTCTACCTGTGGCCGGCCGGCGCCGCGCTCGAGTCGGGCGGGGAACGTTTCGGCGAGCAGCCTGGCGCCTGTGCCGGCGGCGATGTCCGCCATGGTGTCGAGCGCCTTCCCGGTGCACGCCCTCCCACCGATCATGATGGCCGCCGGTTCACCCGACCGGAGTGCTGCCGCCGCAGCGGCGAGCACGCCCTCGTCCGGCGCCGTCCCACCGGTGCCGGACGGCAGGTTCGCAGCACCGGTACCGGGGATGGCGACGCCCCCGTCCGTCCACGACACGTCGGCAGGCACGATGAGCGTGGCCACCGAGCCGGGGGGACCGATGGCCGCACCCAGAGCCGCCAGGGCGTCACTGCTCAGCTCGGCCGTCGATTCGGAGCTGTGGACGAACGTCGACACGTTGCGGGCCACGGTGGCGATGTCGGACTGCAGCTGGGCGTCGTAGGGACGATGGGTGATGGCGTGGTCACCGACGATGTTGAGCACCGGGCTGTGGGCGCGACGCGCGTTGTGCAGGTTGGCCAGGCCGTTGCCGAGCCCGGGCCCCAGGTGGAGCAGGGTGGCGGCCGGGCGGCCGGTGAGCCGGGCATACCCGTCCGCCGCCCCGGTCGCCACCCCTTCGAAGAGGGCCAGCACGCCGTGCATAGCCGGAACGTCGTCGAGGGCGGCGACGAAGTGCATCTCGGAGGTTCCCGGATTGGTGAAGCAGGTGTCGACCCCGTGGTCGACGAGGGTCCGGATGAGTGCCTGGGCTCCGTTCACCGGGGGCCTCCTTGTGCCGTTGCCGGGTCGAAGATGGTGCCCGGATTGAGGATGCCGTGGGGGTCGAACGCCACCTTGATGCGGCGCATCAGCTCGAGTTTGGCAGGATCCTCGAGCTCGGCAAGGTAGGGCCGCTTCAGCGTACCGATGCCATGCTCGCCGGAGACGGCACCCCCGAGCGACACGCCGGCGGCGACGATGTCGTGGAGGAGCCGGTTGCGCACGGCCGGGTCGGACTGCCACACCGACAGGTGGACATTGCCATCACCGGCGTGGCCGCACCCGACGACGAGGGAGGAGGTGGCGGTCGCCAGGACGGCGACCGCGTCCAGGTAGTCCGGTATCGAGGCCCGCGGCACCACCACGTCCACGATGTCGTCGGCACCACTTGCCTTGGCCGCCCAGAATGCCCGCTCACGGGCCTCGATCATCTGGGTGCCGGCGTGGGTCGGCAGCACGTACACGTCGAGCGCGCCCAGCCCGGCGAGTTGCTCGGCCAGCGCCTGGGTGTCCTCCTCGAGGCGGGTGGCGTCGTGGTGCTCGAGGACGATCACCAGGTAGGCCAGCGCCTGGGACCGGACGTCCTCAGGGATCCCCAGGTCGATGCCGGCATTGGCGGTGATCCCCGCCATCGACAACTGGTCGATGTACTCCACCAACAGGGGCCCGATGCCGCTGACCACGATGGGCGGGACGGCGGAGGCGATCTCGTGGACGGTGGCGAACGGGGCGAGCACGGTCGAATGGTGCTCGGGGCGGGGATGCAGCCGGAGCGTGGCCTCGGTGACCAGTGCCAGCGTCCCTTCCGACCCGATCACCAGTTGGGTCAGGTCGTAGCCGCTGGTCGCCTTCACGAACTTGCCGCCGGCCCGGATCACCTCGCCCGTGCCGAGCACCGCCTCGATACCCAGGACGTGGTGGCGGGTGACCCCGTACTTGACCGCCCGCATCCCACCGGCGTTGGTGGCCACATTGCCGCCCAGGCTGGCCGACTGCTCGCCGGGGAACACCGGGTAGATCAGCCGGTGGGGGAGGAGCGCCTTGTCGAGCTCGGCGAGGGTCACCCCGGGCTGGACCACCGCCACATGGTTGTCGGTGTCGATCTCGAGGATGCGGTCCATCCGTTCGAACGACACGACCAGCCCGCCGTCCACCGGGGTGGAGGCGCCCGAGAGCCCGGTTCCCGAGCCCCGTGGGGTCAGGGGCACGCCGTGGGCCGCGGCCGCCCGCACGATCTCGGCCACGTCGGCGGTCGATCCGGGCCGAACCACTGCGAGGGGTCGTCCGGGGAGCGCACCGAGGGCCTCGTCATGGGTGTCGTCCTCGTTGATTGCGGTTCCGGTGTCGACCTGTGCCGCCCCCACGATGTCGACCAGCAGGTCCTCGATCACCGAAAGGCTCCCCCGTCGCGGCCGCGGACCGCGACCGCGACTGCCGATGCCGGTGCCGATGGCTCCATCCCTCACCCTCCGTGTCGACGTGCTGCCGCCACGCTACCGCCTGATTCCGCGAGACTCCCGGGAACTGCCGGAACCGGCCCCGCCCGGGCCCGCCCGGGCCCCTCCTACCGGACCGGTGCGAACACGTAGGAGTAGGGGGCTGATGTCGGCGTGGTCACGAAGGCATTCTTGCCCTTGATGGCGACGCCGACGATGACCTTCGACGACCCGACCTGCACCGTCATCGTCCCGGTGGCGGGGAAGGAGAGCACCTTGCCCGCCGACTGGACGCCGCTGACCAGCGGGGTGGCCGAGCTGGAGCTCGTGATCTGCACCCAGCACGGCCCCGACGTGGCGACGTTGACGGTGAAGTGGCTGGTGTCGACCGTAAAGGAGGACCCGTTGGGTATCGAAGGGCCCGGGGCGACCGCCGTCGTCTGGTGGCTGTGGGTCGCCGGGACCGTCGCCGGGGTCGTCGCCGGGGTCGTCGCCGGTGCGCCGTGGGGTGGGACCACCCGCAGGATGTGGGAGCTGGCCAGCCACTGTGGGCGCCACTGCTGGATGCCGAACCCGACGACCACCGCCAGGAGCAGGATGGCAGCCGTCCAGGTCAACAACTTCAGGGAGGTCGGTGCCCGCATGCGGCGCCGGGCCTTGGCCACCGCCCGCTTGCTCTGGCGGATCTCGTCCCGCGGGACGACGGGGAACGTGCCCGTGGGGGGTCCGGTGGCCGCCACCCCGCCGGCAACCGAGTTCGACCTCCCGCCGACCTTGGGGACCTTTCCGGTCTGGGTGAAGGCCCGGAGATGGTCGGGGCCGGTCGTCACCGCGGCGACCACGTTCGTCAACACTGCCCCCTGGTCCGACGGGCCGGCCGGTGCTTTCGGCATCGTGGACCAGGCATCGATCATCTGGAGCGCCAGGGCATCCCCGTCGAGCCCGAGGAATGTGGCGTAGCGGCGCAGCGTGGAGATGGCCAGCGCCTGGTCGGGCAGCCTGGCCAGGTCGCCGTTCTCCAGGGCCTCGATCTGGGTGATGGGACGGCTGAGGCGGTCGTGGACGGCCAGCAGGTCGAGCCCGCGCACCTCCCGCGTGTCGCGGAGGAGTCGGCCGATCTCCTCGACGGAGGAGTCCGATCGCTCCCGTTGGTCGTCGCGCTGGCGGGTGGTACCCCCGCGTGGCCGGATCACCTGGCTTCTCCTGACTCGCCCCCCGGATAACAGTACCTGTTGCTTCATTCAATTCGGCACAAACGGCTTGCAACATGAGCGCCGGCCGGCCGGCCGGGGCCCCAGGACAACCGCGGGTGGCCGGAATGTTGCGAGCGCAACTAGTGTTGAAGGGTGAAAGGCCGGCCACGGGGCAGCATCGTGCGAGGTGGCGACCTGAGATATTCAGGAGGTCGGCGATGCCGGCAGTAACGGTTGCGGACGTCAGTGCACTGCCCAAGGTCTCGCGTCCTGGTGACGCGGCGGCCACGGGACGGCCGGTGGTGGGCGTGACCACCGCCCCGGCCGGAATGGAGGGCGAGGGGTTTCCGGTGCGCCGGGCCTTTGCCGGGGTGGACCGGCGGTACCTCGACCCGTTCATCCACATGGACCAGATGGGCGAGGTGGAGTACGCCCCCGGTGAGCCGAAGGGCACGCCCTGGCATCCGCACCGCGGGTTCGAGACGGTCACCTACATGATCGACGGGACGTTTCGGCACCAGGACTCGATCGGCGGCGGCGGGCTGATCACCAACGGGGACACCCAGTGGATGACCGCCGGCGGGGGGATCCTCCACATCGAGGCACCTCCCGAGGAGCTGGTGGCGAGCGGTGGGCTGTTCCACGGCATCCAGCTGTGGGTCAACCTGCCCAGTGCCGACAAGATGATCGCCCCCCGCTACCAGGACATCGGGGCAGGCAAGGTGGGCCTCTTGTCCTCTCCGGACGGGGGTGCCCTGCTGCGGGTCATCGCCGGCGAGGTGGACGGCCACGCCGGACCGGGCTCGACCCACTCGCCGATGACCATGGTGCACGCCACCCTCTCGCCGGGCGCTGCCGTGGCCGTGCCCTGGAGCCGTGAGTTCAACGCCCTGGTCTACGTGCTGGGAGGAAATGGCACGGTGGGGGAGGAGCGGCGCCCGGTCCGCACGGGCCAACTGGCCGTCTTCGGGGAGGGCGACTCGATCACCATCGCCGCCGACCCCCTCCAAGAGGGGCGCACGCCCGAGCTCGATGTGCTGGTGCTTGGCGGCCGGCCGATCCGCGAGCCCGTCTACGCGTACGGTCCGTTCGTGATGAACACGAGGGAAGAGGTCGCCCAGGCCTTCGAGGACTACCAGGCCGGGAGGCTGGGAACGATCCCCGCCGACCACGTCTCCTCGTAGGTTCGGCCGGCCCTCGGGCCGAACCGGCCGGGGGTCGGACGGCGAGCACGCACGGGGGAGGGACAGGAGCGACGCCCTGTTCAGGTCCCTTCGCCGCCCTGGGGGGTGCACGACCGTGGGTCCCACGGCTGCAGCGGGGTGACGGCGGCAGTCGGGGGCTGGAATGCGGAACTGGAGGAGGACGAGGAGCCCGTCGTCGTGGTCGAGGTGGTGGCCGACGGCACGGCGCTCGTGCCCGGAGCGGCGGCGGCAGGGGAGGTGGTGGGGGACGCCGCCGCGGGCGGGTTGACCGCGAACTGCGAACCGGTGACCACGGTCACCTGGGCGCCATCGGTGGTCGGGCCGAGGGCGGTGATGACGGCCCCGGACAGCGATCGGGCGACGGCCTGGGCGGCGGCCTCTTCGGCGGGCGTCTTCTGGGCGTAGTAGACGACGGTCTCCGCTTCGGCGCCGACCGGCGGGGAGTCGCCGATCCCGACCACGTTGAACCCGAGCGCCTGCAGGGCGCTCTTCGTGTTGGTGGCCTGGTTGTAGGCGCCGGTTCCGTTGAGCACGGAGACCGATACGCCGGCCGGGGCGGGGAGCTTCTGGCCGGTCATGGAGTCGGTGTTGGCATCGATCCCGAGGAACTGGTCGATGACCTGTTGGTCCTGGGCGGATGCGGGGAACTCGATGTCGCCGTAGGAGGCCCCCTGGTACTCGTACGAGCCGAACTGGTCCACCTGCACGGGAAGGGTGAGCTGCGGCGCCGAGTTCACGTTGACCGAATGGAAGGCGAGCACCAGGTTGACCATGTCCGAGGTGGAGAACTTGCTGTCGACGTTGAGCTGGGGCGCGACTCCACTGACCAGCTGCTCGTCGGTGATCGGATTGGACAGTCCGTTCTTCGCCACCGCTGAGGCCAGCACCCGGAGGAACTCGTGGTCACGCCGGATCCGGGCCAGGTCGCTCAGGTTCTCCGACGGCCAGTACTCTGGATACGGCGTGGTGATGCCGGGCCCCTTGTACTGGAGGTGCCGGGCCCGCACGACCTGCAGGGCGTGGACCCCGTCGAGGTCGAGGCATCCCGGGGTGAGCACCTTGAGCCCGGAGTAGGCGTCGTAGACGGGCTCGGGGAAGTACATCTTCACACCGCCCAGGGCATCGACCACGTTGGCGAAGGTGTCGAAGTTGAGCACCACGTAGTGCTGGATGGGAATGCCCAGGTCCTCGTTGATGGCCGCCACCAGCTGGCTCGGTCCCTGGTAGAGGGCGGCGTCGATCTTGTTGGCCCCGTTGGTCCGGGCATTGGGGACGAAGAGGTCGCGGGGGATCGACAGGATCGACACCGAGCGCTTGTTCGGGTCGAGGTGCAGGATCATCACCACGTCACTGTTCACGCCGTTGACGCCCTGCGAGCAGAGCCCGTAGGAGGCGTTCTGCACCTTGAGGGCGCACCGGTCGGTGGACCCGACCATCAAGATGTTCTCGGTACCGGCGTCGGCGCCGGCGGTGGGCACGTCGGCGAGGCCGTGGACGTCGAAGCGGTGGATCTCGTGGTTCAGGTACCAGCCGTAGCCCGCGGTGCCCCCCACGGCGACCAGCAACAGCACGGCTACCGAACCCAGGATCCACTTGGTCTTCCGGTGCCGGCGCGATCGGTGTCGCCGTGATCCGTTCGACCGGTTCACCTGGTCCCCCAGCGACCGCAGGCCCGACTCGTCGAAGGTCCGTGTGGGCCGGGAGCGCCGGTGCCGGCCGTTGGTCCCGGCCCGGCCCGCGGCAGCACCCGCCGACGGCGTGGTCGGTTGTGCGCCTTCCATCAGCGAACCGAGCGCGCGCAGGCCCTCCTCGGTTGAAGAGGTGCCCGCCCGGCCACCGGGGGGAGGTTCGGAGCCGGGTCCTACCGGACCGCTACGAGCCATGGCCATAAACGGTAGCTGGCGCGGCCGGTCAGGAGGTGTCATGAACCCCGTGGGCGGGACCTGGTGGCGTCCACCCCCGGGGTTCGGTCGTCTCTCTGGGGCCCCCGGCCGGTACCGCTGCCGGTGGGGCACCTCCCGGAGCGGGCCCGACCAGGCCCACATCCGAAGGCCGGAGGCGCAGCGTGTCGTACCAGTAGCGCACCGTCCAGGTCGGCCAGTTGTTGGTCACCCGCCCGGTGGCCGTCTTGTACCAGCTCCTGCAGTTGGCCGCCCAGGCCGTGCGGGTCATCAGTCGTTGCGTGCGCTGGTCGTCCCGCCGGTAGGCATCGACGCCCACACCCACCAGGGGGGCCACCCGCCCGCCGGCGGCCTCGGTCTGGACGGCCAGGGCCTGCAGGATCAGGTTCACCTGGCGTTCCACCATGAACAGGATGGAGTTGTGTCCGAGGTTGGTGTTGGGACCGTAGAGGAAGTAGCAGTTGGGGAACCCCGGCACGGCCGTGCCGAGGTAGGCGTGGGCGCCGTGCTTCCACTCGTCGGTCAGGGTGCGCCCGCCCTGACCGGTCACCGGGATGTGCCCGAGGAAGTCCGTGGAGGAGAACCCGGTGGCGAACACCAGCACGTCGGTGGGATGCCGGGCGCCGTCGGCTGTCACCACCGCGTCGGGCTCGAGGTGGTCGATGGGAGTGTCGACCACCCGCACGGTGGGCCGCTTCAGGGTCGGGTACCAGTCGTTGGAGATGAGGATGCGCTTGCACCCGATCGGGTAGTCGGGGACGACGCTCGCCTCGGGCAGTCGCTCGGAGACCACGTCCTTGCGGATCCCCGTGGCGAAGAGCCCGGTGAGCTTCCGGGAGGCCCAGCTGTCCTTGCGGAACCACAGCCAACGGGCCTCGAGCCCCCAGTAGATCCACCACCGGTAGGCCACCTCGGCGACCCGGACCCGGTCGAGGAGGCGTCGGGTCACGGAGCTGTAGGCCCGGTCCTTCTTCGGGCCCACGTAGTTCGGGCTCCGCTGGTAGATGGTGAGCTCGGCGCACCGGCCGGCCACCGGCGGGACGAACTGGATGGCACTGGCCCCGCTGCCCACCACCCCGACCCGTCGGCCGTCCAGGTCGCACCGGTGGTCCCACCGGGCCGAATGCCACGAGGGTCCGGCGAAGGTGGCGAGGCCTTCCAGCTCAGGCACGTAGGGCCGGTTGAGCTGGCCGCAGGCGAACACCACGGTGTCGGCCTCGAGCACCTCGGCCTCCCCGCCGGCCGAAGTCAGCGACAGCGTCCAGACCCCCCGGTCCTCGTCGAACTCTGCACGCTGCACGGTCGTGCCCAGGCGCAGGTGGGGGCCGAGGTGGAAGCGCTCCACACACCGCTCGGCGTAGCAGAGGATCTCGGGCTGCTCGGCGAAGCGCCGGGTCCAGTCGGTCTTCGCGGCGAACGAGAAGGAGTAGAGGTGGGAGGGGACGTCGCAGCCACTCCCCGGGTAGGTGTTGTCCCGCCAGGTGCCACCCACCCCGTCGGACTGCTCGATGATGGTGAAGTCACGGACACCCGACCGGGACAGTTGGATGCCCATGGCCAGGCCGGAGAGGCCTCCCCCGACGATGGCCACCGAGGGAACCGGGCGACCCTCGGTGTGGGCGGCCCGGGCTGCGCGCCGAAAGGCCCTTCGCCCGATGTCCATCGCCATGGCAGTCCCCCCGTCCCGGGCGTGCGCCCCCGTCGATCCGGTCGGCTGCGATCAATCCTCGGGGGGGATGATACCGGCAGCGTACTCCCGCTCGATTTCCTCGAGGCCGGCCTCGTCGCCCTCGATCTTCGGGCCTTTGAACCACTTGTGGGCCGACACCACCCACCAGATGAACACTGCGGCCATCACGATCACGAAGGCCGGGCCGGCCCAGTTGAAGTCGGCAGCCGTGTTCCACGGCCAGAAGGCGGGGGCGAAGAAGAGGAGGGTGATGATGACCACCCAGATCACGGCGATCCAACCGATCGGCTTGCTCCACCTGCCCAGGCTCCACGGCCCGGGCCTGAAGCTGTCGCCGGCCCGCAGGCGCAGGTAGATCGGGATGGCGTAGGCGACGTACAGGCCGACCGTGCCGATGGAGACGATGGCGAAGAAGGCCACCGAGTACCCGCCCACCTGGTAGAGGGACGGGACGCCGAGGAGGAAGGCGACCACTACGGCCAGCCACACCGCGTTGACCGGGGAGCGGGTGTTGGGGTGGAGCCGGTGCCAGAGCTTGTGGCCGGGGACCGCGCCGTCACGGGAGAAGGCGTAGATCATCCGGGAGTTGGCAGTCACCGAGGCCATGCCGCAGAAGAACATGGCCACCATCGAGATGATCACCAGCAGCTTGCCTCCCTGCCCGGTGATGGCGTTCACGAACACCTGTCCGCCGGCGGTCGGCCCGTTGATGGCCACCGCCGCATACTCCTTCGACCCGCCCTGCAGGGCCAGGGTCATGGCCAGGTTGAGGACGAAGCCGGCGATGATCGAGACGTAGATTGCCCGCACGATCCCTTTCGGGCCCTCCACGGCGGCGCCGTGGGTCTCCTCGGTCATATGGGCCGAGGCGTCGTACCCGGTCAGCGTGTACTGGGCCAGGAGCAGGCCGATGGCGAAGGCGTAGACCCCGGCGAAGGGGCCGGTCCATCCGGTGAGGTTCTCGCTGTGGAAGAGGAAGCTCACGTTCTGGTGCTGGCTGGGGATGGCGAAGAGGGCGACCACGATGATCAGGGTGCCGATGAGGTGCCACCACACGCTGATGTCGGCCAGCATGCCCACCAGCTTCACCCGGAAGGTGTTGAGCAGGCCGTGGGCGGCGAGGATGATGGCGTAGAAGACGAGGACCCACTTGGCGGTGGCGTGGAAGTTCGCGTGGTAGAGCGTGATCAGGAAGCCCACGTAGGTGGCCAGGCCGTAGTCGATCGAGGCGGTGACGGCCACCTGGCCCACCAGGTTGAACCACCCGCACGTCCACGACCACGCCGCCTTGTTCTTGGTAGCCAACTGGGCGGACCAGTAGTAGAGGCCGCCGGCAGTGGGGTAGGCCGAGCAGATCTCGGCCATGCCCAGGCCCACGCAGAGGACGAAGGCGCCGACGATGAACCACCCGGTGGTGATGACCAGCGGGCCGCCGGCATCCATGCCCAGGTAGTAGGTGGTGATACCGCCGGTCAGGATCGAGATGATCGAGAAGGAGATGGCGAAGTTGGAGAAGGACCCCATCCCCCGCCTGAGCTCCTGGGCGTAGCCCAGCTGGTGGAGTCGCTGGGTGTCCTCGTCCATCCCCGACGGATAGGCGACCTCACCCCCGGTAGGAGTGACCCCGACGGGAGCGACCTGGCTCCCGGTCGGTCGGCTGAGGATCTGGTCGTCGTCCACACGCACTCCACTCGACCGGCCCGAAAGCGGATCATCCTGAATTTGCCTTGATGCATTTAGTCTTCTCCGGCAGACATTGTCAAGGACCATGCAAAGACCTGTTCCGTCGGCAACTGCTTGCAGCCGCTTGCAATCGTTTGCGGTCACGGCACGCATTCAGCAGACTCACAGTGTGACCGGTGACCCCACGAATCCCGGGCCGGAACCGTCGAGCCATCCGCCGCCCGGCACCGGGGGCGTGCGCCTGGCCCGAGCGCGGGCGGCGTTCTCCCAGGCCCTGCGCGGGCTCCTGCGGCCCGAGGGCCTGCCATCGGAGGCCTCGGCGGGGCTCGAGGCGGCCTTCGGGACCATCGGTCGCGAGGCGATCACCGGGGGGCCGGGGCGGGTCGGTCGGATCCGCGCCCAGGTGCGAGCCGCCCCGCCCCGCCTCCTCGACCTGATGTCGGGTCAGGTCCTCGACCACCCGGCCGTCCTCTACGACCGAGAGGGGGTCGAACAGCTGGCCGCCCGCCAGACCCGCTCGATCTCCACCGCGATGGGAGCCCTGCAGCTGGCGCTGGTCGCGGCGGCCGCGGCCTCCACGCTCGAAGGTGGTCCGGTGCTGGCGCTGGCCGTCGACGGGGCGGTCGGTCAGGTTGCCTCCGTGGTCCACGGCCTCTGTGACTGGTACAACACCGGGTCGTACCTGGTGCGACAGCTCCACGGGCTGGGGATCGCCGTGGATCGCAGCGAGGTGCGCCGCCTCACCAATGCCGCCCTGGTTTCCAAGGGGAAGGTGATCGACGAGCGGACCCTCCACCGCTCCACCGAGCTGCGGTTGGTGCGCAATTGGGTCGGGCACGGGATCGTCGACGCGCTGCCCTTCGGCACAAGCCTCGGCCGCGCCTCGCTGCGGGCCACCGAGCGGATCGACCGGTCGGACCTTTCCTTGCTGGTGGCTCTGGTCCGGTCAGACCCCGGGGGCCGACTGAGCGACGGCTGACCTCTGCGTGCAGTCCCGGTGAGGCCGGTGAGGCCGGTGAGGCCGGTTCCGCCGGTCAGAGCACCTTCGACAGGAAGGACTTGGTCCGCTCGTGCTGCGGTGCGGTCAGGACCGCCCGGGGATCGCCGCTCTCCACCACCACCCCGCCGTCCATGAAGACCAGGGTGTCGCCGACCTCGCGGGCGAACCCCATCTCGTGGGTGACGACGATCATGGTCATGCCCTCCTCGGCCAGGCCGCGCATCACGTCGAGCACGTCGCCCACCAGCTCGGGGTCGAGTGCCGACGTGGGCTCGTCGAAGAGCATCAGCTTGGGCTCCATGGCCAGGGCCCGTGCGATGGCCACCCGCTGCTGCTGGCCACCAGAGAGTTGGTTGGGATAGCTGTTGACCTTGTCGGCCAGGCCCACCCGCTCGAGGAGGCGCACGGCCCGGTCACGGGCCGTCGAGGACGACTCCCGCTTCACCCGCACCGGCCCCGCCATCACGTTGTCCAGCACGCTCATGTGGGGGAAGAGGTTGAAGCGTTGGAACACCATGCCGATCTCCGCCCGCTTGCCGCACACCTCTCGGTCCTTCAGCTCGTAGAGGCGGTCTCCGCTGCGCCGGTAGCCAACCAGCTCCCCGTCCACGGCCAGCTCGCCCCCGTCGATCTTCTCCAGATGGTTGATGCAGCGCAGGAAGGTGCTCTTGCCGGACCCCGAGGGTCCGATGAGGCAGAGGACCTCCCCCGGATTGACGACCAGATCGATCCCGCGCAGCACCTCGAGGCGTCCGAACGACTTGTGGACCTGGGTGGCCCGGACCATCGGCTCACTGATGGGGGGCCAACCAGGGAGCGTCGGCCATGGCCGGAGCCGGCTTGACCCGGACGTGGAAGAGGGACTGGCGGATCCGCTGGATGGGGGTAAGGGGAAGGGCCCGAGTCGACCCCCGCGCGTAGTAGCGCTCGACGTAGTACTGCCCGATGGTGAGCAGCGAGGTGAAGAAGAGGTACCACAGGCTCGCCACCAGCAGGAGCGGGACGACCTCGTAGTTGGTGTTGGAGATGTTCGTGGCCGCGGTGAACAGGTCGGCCAACGCGATGGCGTAGACCAGCGAGGTCGTCTTGAGCATGGAAATGGTCTCGTTGCCCGTCGGAGGGATGATGACCCGCATGGCCTGGGGCAGCACGATGCGGCGCATGGTCTGGAACTTGGCCATGCCCAGCGACTGGGCCGCCTCGGTCTGGCCCTCGTCGACCGAGATGATGCCGGCCCGCACGATCTCGGCCATGTAGGCACCCTCGTTGAAGCTGAGCCCGAGGGCTCCGGCTGTGAAGGAGGTCACCAGTACGTTGGCGTTGACGTTGACGAACGGGGTGGCGAAGGGGATGCCGAAGCCCAGGTGCGGGTAGAGGTAGCTGATCCCCTCATACCAGAAGATGATCTGGACAAGCACGGGGGTGCCCCGGAAGAACCAGATGTAGATCCACGCCGAGCCGGACAGCAGCCAGTTGGGGGACAACCGCATGACGGCCAGCACGATGCCGAACACGATGCCGACCACCATGGCGATCACGGTCAGCTCCAGGGTGACCACGATGCCCCGGAAGATGGGGGCGGCGAAGAGGTACTTGCCGACCACGCCCCACTGGTACCGGCCTTCCCGCACCCCCCCACGTGTCACGTGGGAGAAGAACATGGTGTTGATCAGCATGGCGGCCAGCACCAGGATCACCGCGCTGGCCACCCAGCGGCCCGGGTGCCGGACCGGCACGATCTTCATGTTGGACCGACCCCCGTCGCCCCCCCCGCCACCGGGGGAGGGACGCACCGTGGGATCAGTCATCGGAGGGAACTGCTGTCGACCGCCGCGCCGCTCAGCTGGTGGCGCCGTTGATCACCGAGGAGGTGACCGCTCCGGACTGGACGCCCCACTTGGTGAGGATCTGGTTGTAGACGCCGTTGGCGATGAGCGCGTTGACCGCGGCCTGCACCGGGGCGGCCATGCCGTTCCCCTTGGGGAGTGCCAGTCCGTAGGGAGCGACCTCGAAGGCGGTGCCACTGTTCTGGAACACGCCGTTGGAGGTGGCCACTATGTAGCCGGCCACCTGGGAGTCGGCGAACCCGACGTCGGCCCGGCCACTGGAGACGGCCAGGTTGGCCTGGCTCTGGTTGCCGTAGGAGAGCACGGTCACCGTGGCCTTGCCAGCTTTGGTACACGCCTTGGCCGTGGTCTGGGCGTCGGTCTGCTCGGTGGTCCCGTCCTCGACGGCCACCGAGTGCCCGCACAGCGAGGTCAGGCCGTTGAAGGCCAGCGGGCTGCCGCTCTTCACGTAGAAGCCCTCACCGGCGGTGAAGTAGTCGACGAAGTCGACCACCTTCTGGCGGGCGATGGTGTCGGTGAAGGAGGAGGCGCCCATGTCGTACTTGCCGCTCTGGATGCCCGGGATGATGGTGTCGAAGGTGGCGTTGATCAGCTTGGGCGTGAGACCGAGGGTCTGGCTGATGGCGGTGGCCAGGTCGGCGTCCATGCCCACGATGGTCGAGCCGTTGGGTGCGATGAACTCATCCGGGGCGTAGGTGGCGTCGAGGGCGATGTCGAGGGTGCCCTTGGACTTGACGGAGGCGGGCACCGTGGTGGCGATGGCTGCATTGGTCGATTGCGTGGGGATGGTGGTCGTCGGCAGGCCTACGGTGGTGGTCGGTGCCGCTGCGGTGGTCGTCGTTGAGCTGCTCGAGCTGCTGCTGCAGGCGGCAGCCAGCACTGCCACCGCTCCGATGGCCGTCGCCACCATGGCCTTCCGGTATCCCCGTTGCATGGTGCGCACGATCCAACCTCCGGTGTCGATCTGGTGAATGAGGGTCAAGTGTGCCACGTGGCCGTCACCCGGGCGACTCATTGATGGGCCTCATCAGCCGCGCCGTCCGGAGGGGCGTGGTGGCGGGCTCACCCCACTTTGAACGCAGCCATCGATAGGGAGCCACCGACGTAGCCGTCGACCAGGGTCGAGGCCGGCGACTGCGTTGCCTCCGCCAGGCCGGCGATGGCGGCCAGGGGGAGGAAGTGCTCAGGGGTCGGGACGGCCAGGTGGTAGTCCGGGTGGTGGACGAGGTCCCTCACCCGCGCCGGGTCCTTGAGCATCAAGTCCCTGCACTGCTCGTTGAAGCGCACGGCCCAGTCGGAGCCGACCCCTCCTCCTCCCCAGTCGAGGAGGCCCAGGTTGTGGACCACGTTGCCGCTGCCCAGCACCAGCACGCCTCGCTCGCGCAGAGGGGCCAGCCGCACGCCGAGGTCGAAATGCTCGTCGTAGCCCTCGAGCGCGTTGACCGACAGCTGGATGACCGGCACGTCCGCGTCAGGGAAGACATGGACGAGCAGGGACCAGGTGCCGTGGTCCAGGCCCCAACCATCGTGATCGAGTCCGACCCAGCGGGGCTTGACCACCTCGGCGACCTCCTCGGCGACCTCCGGCGAACCCGGCGCCGGGTACCGGACATCGAACAGGGCCTGGGGGAACCCGTAGAAGTCGTGGATCGTCCGGGGCGCGGGCATGGCGGTCACCAGGGTCGACGCCACGTACCAGTGAGCGGAGACGACCACGACCGCCCGGGGTTTGGGGATCGAGGCACCGAACTCCCGCCAGGCCCGCGTATATCGGTTGTCGGAGAGGGCGTTCCTCGGATCGCCGTGACCCAGGAATGCCGCCGGCATGGTGCTCGACTCCACGCGTACCTCCAGCTGAGTGTTGACCGAGCCAGAGTCTCGCGCCGCTCCGGTCGATCCGGCACATCGTGGCCGCCGCTTCCCGGTCGTGGGCGCTTGTCCCTAGACTCCGTGCCGGGGGCCCCTCTGACCGGGCGACGGAGATCGCGCGGCGGCGGGGTCGCCGCACGAACGGGGGAGCCGAGCCGTGACCGAAGCGATGACTGCCGGACGAACCGACCCGCCGGCCCAGCTGTCGCACCGGCGGGTCCTGGTCGTCATCGGCGCCCTGATGATGGGCATGTTCCTCGCCGCGCTCGACCAGACGGTCGTCTCCACCGCGCTGCCCACCATCGTGGGTGACCTGCACGGTGCCTCCCACCTCACCTGGGTGATCACCGCATACCTCCTGGCCTCGACGGTGTCGACGCCCCTGTGGGGCAAGCTCGGGGACCAGTTCGGCCGGAAGTTCTTCTTCCAGGCGGCGATCGTCCTCTTCCTCGTCGGCTCGGCACTCTCCGGGCTGAGCCACTCGATGCTCGAGCTGATCGCATTCCGGGCGCTCCAGGGCCTCGGCGGCGGCGGCCTCATGGTGGGTGCCCAGACGATCGTCGGCGACGTGGTGTCGCCTCGGGAGCGCGGGCGCTACATGGGGCTGTTCATGGCCATGTTCGGCGTGACCACGGTCATCGGGCCGCTCATCGGAGGGGTCTTCGTGGAGTACCTCAGCTGGCGGTGGATCTTCTACATCAACATCCCCATCGGTGGGGTGGCCCTGGTGGTGACCGCGGTCGCCCTCCCCGGTGCCCTGGGCCGGGTGCACCGGGTGATCGACTATCTCGGAAGCGCGTTCCTGGCGCTGGCTGCCACGGCGCTCGTGCTGTTCACCAGCCTGGGCGGCATTTCCTACCCCTGGACGTCACCGTTCATCATCGGCCTGGCTGTCGCCGGCGTCGTCTTCACGGTGGCGTTCCTGCTGGCGGAGCGCCGGGCCGTCGAGCCGGTCATCCCGCTCCGACTCTTCGCCAACCCGGTGTTCAGCGCGGCCAGCGCCATCGGTTTCGTGGTGGGGTTCGCCATGTTCGGCGCCCTCACGTTCCTGCCTGTGTTCCTACAGGAGGTCAAGGGCGTGAGCGCGATCGCCTCGGGTGTGCGCCTCTTCCCGATGATGGGCGGCCTCCTGGTGGCGTCGATCGGATCGGGACTGCTGGTGAGCCGATGGGGTCGGTACAAGATCTTCCCGGTGGTGGGCACCGCACTGATGACCGTCGGGCTCTACCTGATGTCGCTGATCGGGGTGAGCACCGGTGCGTGGGTGATGGCCGGCTACATGGCCGTCTTCGGTTTCGGGCTGGGACTGGTGATGCAGGTACTGGTGGTGGCCGTCCAGAACGCGGTGCCCTACGAGGAGCTGGGCACGGCCACCTCGGGGACGACCTTCTTCCGCATGATCGGCGGTTCCTTCGGGACGGCGGTGTTCGGAGCGCTCTACTCCAACATGGTGGTGGGCAACATCCTCCGTGCGCTGCACCTCACCAAGGCGCCGCCCGGGTTCAGCATCAGTGCCGACAACCCGTCGGCCATCCACCACCTCCCGCCTGTCGTGCAGGCCGGGGTGATCGACGGCCTGGCCCACACCATCCAGACCATGTTCCTCATCGGGGTGCCCATCGCCTTCGTCGCCTTCCTCCTGAGTTGGACATTGCCGGAGAGAGAGCTGCGCAAGTCGATCCGGGACTCGGAGCCCGGCGAGCAGCTCGGACTTCCCGAGCCGCGGTCGTCGCTCGGGGAGGTGCAGCGGATCCTCGAGCGGGCCGCCAGCCGCGAGAATCGGCGGGAGCTCTACGAGACGCTGGCGGATCGTGCCGGGATCGTCCTCGACCCACGGGCGTGCTGGACCCTGTACCGACTCGCTGACCGCCCCGACTGCACCCTCGAGAGCATGGGCGAACGTCTGGGGGTCGAGCCCGCGCGCATCGAGGCCGGAATCGAGTCGCTCGAGTCGGCCGGCATGATCGAGAAGGTGGACACAGCCGACGGGTGCACACTGGCTCTCACCGACACGGGGCGCTCGGCCATCGTGCAGCTCACGGCGGTGAGGCGCCAGGCGATGGCCGAGTTGTTGGAGGGATGGAATCCGGAGGAGCACCCCGAGGTGATGGACCTGATCCACCGCCTGGCTGCGGCGCTTCTGGCCGATGACGACAAGCTGCTGGCCGACGCCGGGGCCTCGACGGCCTGAGCGCATCGCCACAGACGAGAGGTCGGACAGCAAGACGCCCGGGCCTTCGCAGCATCGGCGCAGCTGCGAAGGCCCGGGCGGATCTCGATCCGGTGGGCAGGCTCAGGGCCCCCTGTCGGACTTGGCGCCCTTGCCGAGCGGCCCCGATGCGGCCAGGTCCTTGTAGTGCTGGCGCCAGATGAGCCGGTAGACACGTGTCCACCGGGGGATCGAGCGCAGTCCGGGGATGAAGGGGACCAGGGCCAGCAACAGGGTCAGGAGCATCATGACGGCCCAGACCTGGAAGTCCGCGTTGGCCGAGGTCTTGAACGGGGGGACCTGGTACCACATGGTGTAGAGCCAAAGCCAGGCCTGCCCGGGCCAGCTGCCCGTCTCGTTCATCATGCCCCACTGGTCGCCGCCGAGATGGTCGGCCGCGCCGAGGTTGGCCAGGTACTGGCCGTCGGCGATGAAGAGGAGGGGCTTGGTGTAGTCGGTGCCGTAGAACTGGCGTGAGCTGAGCAGCGCTCCGTCAAGGGCCCCGCTGCGGGCCATCGAGGTCAGGCCGGCGATCATGGTGCCGACCGGCCCGTAGTCACCCTTGGGTACCGTCAGGACCCCGTTGGAGTAGGTGGCGTTGGCAACGGCCTTCTCGTAGGCCGCCGTCCAACTCGCCTGTTGGTCAGCGGAGGCCGACTTGTACTCGGTCACCGCCGCCTGCACCTGGGGCGTATTGGGCAGTGTCTGCAGCGGATCGATCACGTAGTCGTTGGCCGTGTCGATCGGGTGATGCACACCGAACCAGCTTTCGGGCGATATGGGCCCGATCGACTGGGAGGACCCGGTGGTGCTGTTGTAGGGAGGTCCGTAGGTGGCGGTGCCGCTGGTGCCGTCGAGCTCGGTGATCGCCGTCTGGGCGAAGTCGACCGGGTTGGCCGTCGACCACGACTTGACGGTGACCGGCTTGTCGTCGGGGGAGGAGAAGATCACGGCCAGGCCCACCACCACGATCAGCACCACGATGAAGGCGATGATGCCCTCTTTGATGAGGTCGTAGGGGTAGTACTTGCCGTGCCACTCCTCGACGTCGCGGTCAGGCCTGAAGCGGCGCTTGCGGTCGGTGGTGGCGGAGTGGGTGGCGGCGCTCATGCCTGCACCTCACTGGCTGCCGTGGCGGTCGTGCCTGCCGTGTCGGCCGGGACGCCCTGCTTGACCTCGATCGCCGGCTGGTCCGGTGGGGCGAACGGGGGCACCACGCCCCGCAGGCGCACCAGGAGGATGTGGCCGCCGACCAGGATCCCCACCACCAGGGGCAGGAGGACGATGTGCCACATGATCATCTGACCGAAGTTGGTGACGTTCATGATCGCCCCGGCCCCGGTCGAGTTGATCCCGTCCTTGGCCTGGGTGCTGATCCACTGGGAGTCGAAGTTCTGCTGGGACAGGTAGCCGGTGAAGGCGGTGGCCACCGAGATGACGAAGGCGATCACTCCGGTGACCCAGGTGGCCCGACGCCGACCGCGCCAGGCGGCCATGAAGAACTTGCCCCACAGGTGGACGACCATACAGAAGAAGAACACCTCGACGCTCCACAGATGGAGGGAGTTGAAGAAGAGCCCGACGGTCGAGACGTGCCACCAGTTCGGACCGAAGATGGCCAGCACGATGCCGGTGAGGATGACCACGGCCAGGGCGGAGACGGTAAGGATCCCGAACACGTAGATCCACGAGGCCACATAGGCGGGCTGCCGATCGGGCATCAGCTTCTGGGGCGGCAGTGCCTCCACTGCGGCGTGCCGCAGCTTGGCCGTCAGCTGGTGGGCATCCTCGGGTAGGTCCGCCGACGGGTTCACCGGCGTTTCGGTATCGATGGTCATCGGTCACCACCTCCCCCGGGACGGTGGAACGGGATGAGTATCGCCAAGATGAAGACGATGACCATCAGGATGATCACGGTCAGGTTCGCCACCGAGATCTGGATGAATCCCCAGTTGATGTAGTGACCTGGGTGGTCCAGATTGATGAGGCTCCCGAGCACGTGAACCATCACGGCTGACAATGTCTGCATGGTGCATGACCTCCTGTTGATGGAGGTTACGGGTGCCCGGCATGGGCGACCAGGGCCGAAAGTCCCGTAACGTCACCGTCTACTGCAACTTGTTCTGGCGCGACGGCAATGGGACCAGGGTAGGCGGCTGAGCGGGAGAGCCGGGGGACCCCGGTGACGGGCTCGTGCCCGGCATACTGTGGATGCCTGTCGCCGACCACTGGGAGGACACCTGTGAAACTAGGCATCCACTTCGTCAACTTCACCCTGCCAGGGGGGCCTGCGTCACTGGCGCCGACACTGGGCGCCACGGCGCGGGCTGCAGAGGAGGGCGGGTGTACGACCTTCACCCTGATGGACCACTGGTTCCAGATGGAGCAGTTCGCCACCGCCCAGGATCCGATGCTCGAGGGGTACACGTCGCTCGGCTACCTGGCCGGTCGAACGGGTCGCATCACGCTCGGACTGCTGGTCACCGGGGTCACCTACCGCCACCCCGGGCTGCTGGCCAAGATCGTCACCACACTGGACATCCTGTCGGGTGGCCGGGCCCAGCTGGGTATCGGGGCAGCGTGGTACGAGCGGGAGCACCTGGGCCTCGGTGTGCCGTTCCCGCCGGTCGGCGAGCGGTTCGAGCGCCTGGAGGAGGCACTCCAGATCTGCCATCAGATGTGGAGTGACGACGACGGACCCTACGAGGGGCGGCACTACCGACTGGCCGAGACGATCTGCTCGCCGCGCCCGATCCGGCAGCCGAGGCCCAGGATCCTCGTCGGCGGAAGCGGCGAGCGGAAGACCCTGCGGCTGGTGGCCCGGTATGCCGACGCCTGCAACCTGTTCGCCCCCGATCCGGCAGTGGTGGCCCACAAGCTCGAGGTGCTGGCTCGCCACTGTGATGCCGAAGGCCGCGACCCGGGCACCATCGAGAAGACCATTCTGGCTTTCGGCAATCCACTCGACGACGTCGATGCGTTCACTGCGAGGATGGACGAGTACGCCGAGCTGGGGATCGACCTGGTGGAGGTGATGCCGACCGGCCCCGATCCTGTGGCATGGGTCACCCGGCTCGGAGAAGAGGTCGTCCCGAGACTGGCCGAGCTGGGCGGGCCGTGACAGCAGCCGGGCGGGCCGCGATCGGCAGCCCCCGGTGCCTGCTCAGGCCCCCGTCCCGTCGGGGTGCTGTTGGGCAGGAATCCCAACCGCCCCCCGACCCTCGTGATCATCCTCGGTGGGGTGTTCGTCCTCACCGTCGGGTCGATGGCGCTGCGCGGAATCACAACACTGGCCGGTGGCCATCTGCTGGAGAGCTTCCATGACCTTGCCAACTTCACCGAGATCGCGGGCGCCCTGACCTTCGGGCTGATCTGCGGAACGAGCATCGGAGTCGCCATCCTGCGGCGTACCACCACCCGGTTCGTGGTACCCGTCTCGTGACGCTCACCCGGCACAACGGGCGGGCGCCGGCATGCACTCGTTCTGCGGGTCGGGCGCCCGGTGGGCGGGCCGAGCGGACCATTGAAGACCCCTCGACGTCGGATCCGGGGCAGGGCCGACCTGTCACCGGTGGTTCGGGCGTCGACGCCGCGTCCTCGGTGAGGTCGTGATCTGCCCTCGTCCGAAGGCGTCCCTGCGGCCCCAGCTTCCGGGAATGTCGAGCAACTCGAGGTGTTCGATGGCGACCGGAAGGGCTGGATCGACGACGAGTTGCCCATCGACTGGCTCGAGTCCGAGCATGGTCCGCAGCAGCAGGAGCGGAGCGCCCGTGGACCATGCCTGCGGGCTGCAGGCGGTCGGGTACTGCACCGGGTACTTCGTGTCCGACCGCGGGTATCCCCCGAAGGCCTCCGGTAGCCGTCCGTCGAAGTAGGCGGCGGCATCCAGGATGCCCTCGGCGATCCGGGCGGCCTCCTCCTTGAAGCCGTAGCGTCGCAGTCCCCAGGCGATGAAGGAGTTGTCGAACGGCCACACGGTGCCCACGTGGTAGCCGATGGGGTTGAACCGCCCCTCTCCTTCGGCCAGGGTGCGGACACCCCACCCGGAGAAGAGCCGATCCCCCATGAGGTGTTCGACCACGCGTCGCGCCTTCGACTTGTCGACGATGCCGCTCCACAGGAGATGCCCGATGTTCGAGGTGAGTGAGTCGACCTGACGCCCGTCGGCGTCGATGGCAACCGCGAAGTACTCCCCGTCCACGACCCAGAAGTCACGATTGAACCGACGCTTCAGGTCGGCCGCCTCCTTCTCGAGCCTGTCGGCGAAGGCCTCGTCACGCCACACCCGGCGGGCAAGTCGGGCACCGCGCATCTTGGCGTCGTAGGCATACCCCTGGAGTTCGCAGGTCGCACGTGGAAAGCCCGGGAGGCGCCCGTCACGGAAGGAGATCGAGTCCCACGAGTCCTTCCAGCATTGATTCTCGAGGCCTGTCTCCTCGTTGCGCCTCTGGTAGGAGATGTACCCGTTGCCCTGCAGGTCGGCGTAGGTGTCGATCCAATTCAGCGCCGCCCGGGCCTCGACCTCGAGGTCGCGGACCAGTCTGGTGTCGCCGGTCCAGCGCTCGTACTCGTCCAGCAGCACGACGTACAGGGGCGTGGCGTCGGCAGAGCCGTAGTACGGCGAGTGTGGCCGCTCCTCGAAGGCGGTGAGCTCGCCGAAGCGCATCTCGTGAAGGATGCGCCCGGGGTCCTCGTCCCGGAAGTCGTCGATGCGGGCGCCTTGGCGCTCGCCGAGCGTGCGGAGGGTGGTGGCCGCCAGCTCGGGGGTGAAGGCGATCGACTGGAGGCTGGTCAGAATGCTGTCACGGCCGAACATCGTCATGAACCAGGGAAGGCCGGCGGCGGGGAGCGCGTGCTGGGGCGAGGTCATCGGCGCAAAGCGCAGAGCGGCCAGGTCGACCAGGCTCCGCTGATAGGTGGTCGTGAGGGACCTGCTCCCGCACTCGAGCCGAGGGGCCCTGGACAGCCACTTGTCGAGTCCACGGGCCATGTCGGGTCGGTTGGACCGCCCCGACCGCCTCCCCGCGGGCCGGCTCGGCTCGGTCAGGTAGGGGATCCGCGCCACCACGTCGATCGAAGTCACCCAGGTGCCGTGCGCCGGAATCATGACGGCACAGGTGAGGCCGTGCTCGTCGGTGGTCGATGGAGCCGACGAGGAGATCCAGGTCTCGCGTTCGAACGTCTCGCGCCGGTACCCGAGGACCAGGCGCCCGTCGTCGACACGGGTGTGGTACTCGCCGCACTTGCGCAGTGCGTCCTTGACTTCGAAGAGGTCCGCGAAGTCGCTGCCGGCATCGAGGCGCAGCGTGAGGCTGACCGGCTCCTGCTTGTGGTTCAGCAGGCGGATCGACTCGCGGAAGCCGGACCCGACGGTGCGATGGCGTATCACGGAGAGATCGGAATCGACGTAGACGGTCCCTGTTCCCGGTACCAGGAAGAAGCGGGTCTCGAAGTACTGGAGGTCGTCGACCGACAATGGGTTGAGGCGCTCGCCGTCCACGGTGAGCACCCACTTCGACAGGAAACGGGTATCGAAGGAGAACAGGCCGGTCGGGTCGGTCAGCGAGGCCTCGATGTCCCCGGTGCGATCGCTCACGACGAACGTGTTGCCTTCGAGGATCTGGACGAGATCACTGCTCATCTCGGTGTCCTCTCCGAGTGGTCGGCCTCGTCGGTCGTCTGGGTGGCGCAGGCCTCGGGCGGTCCGCCGAAGAGACGCTGGAACGCCATGAGGAGCGCGAAGTCGCCCTCGACCCTCATCGCTCCCCGGAGGAAGGCGGCCATTGCGTTGGCGGTGCCCGTGACGATCCGGTCGAGGAGACGCCCGTCCACCGTCACCACCACGTCGGCGCGGCTCTTCCGTTGAGACGCGACGACGTTGCCATGGGCGATGGTGAGGAACCAGTGCTCGACCTGGGGTTCCCCGACCAGATCGAAGCGCAGGGTTCCCGAGGCCTTCTCCAGCATCGGCTGGTGCCCTTTCGCATGGAGCTCCTCGAAGAATGCGCGGCTTGGCCCATTGACTGCCGCGGGTCTGCGCTTCCGTGTTGCCATCGATACTCCTCCGGATCTGGGCCTGGGCGAACCCGCCGTGCGCATTCCCCGGGGTGTCAGAGGCCGGGGCTGGAGTGCATCAGGCCTCCGTCGGCGAAGATGGTGGTGGCGGTGAGGTAGCTGGCACCGGCGCCGGCGAGGAAGGCCACGACACTGGCGATCTCCTCGGGCTGGGCCAGCCGGCCGATGGGGATGGCGGCATCGAGCTTGCTGAGCTGTGCCGGGTCGGCAACGGTGGCCTTGTTGATCGGGGTATCCACTGCACCGGGCCCGACCCCCACCACCAGGATGTCGTGCGGTGCCAGCTCGACCCCGGCGGTGCGGGTGAGCATGCGCATGCCGCCCTTGGACAGGCAGTAGGCGGTGTTGCCCGGCATGGGCCAGTCCTCGTGCACCGAGGTCATGTTGATGATCCGGCCGCCGCCGCCCTGGGCGATCATCTGCTTGGCGGCCAGCTGGGTGCCGAAGAACGCGCTCTTCAGATTGATGTCGAGCACCTTGGCGTACTGCTCCTCGGTGGTGTCGAGAACCGAGGTGCGGGTCTCGACCCCGGCATTGTTGACCATGACGTCCAGGCGCCCGAAGGCGTCGACCGCCTTGGCGACCAACCTCTCGAGGTCCTCGACCTTGCTGACGTCGGCCTCGACCCCGATGACCTGGTCGCCGAGGTCGCGCACCTGTTGTTCGAGGTCCTCGGTGGCGTGCTCGTCGGCGATGTAGTCGATGACGATGCTGGCGCCCTGCTCGGCCAGCGCCAGCACCACCGCCTTGCCGATTCCGGAGTTGCCGCCGGTGACCACGGCCACCTTGCTCTTCAGTGTCATGTCGGCTCCCTTCCGCTCGAGGGCCATCTGCCTGATGAAATCGGTGCCGACATGCCCTCACAGACCCGGCGCTCCTCAGGGTAGGGGCGGGTGCTCGGCGAATCAACACCGCGTGGACCGGTACCCGGGGAGCGCCTCGGCTCACGGAGCCCACGGGGCGAGTACCGGCGTCGAGGCGGAACAGGGACATCGGTGGCTCCTCGGGATGAGGAGATCGTGTGTTCGAGACCAGGGGGAACTTGGCAATACAGAGTAACTTCTCTCCGTGAAGCAACTGCTATCGTTTGGAGCGTGGAAAGCGTTCAGGCGACCCCGAGGCGGTCAGCCAGGCGCGACGCCGCCGGGCCCGAGCCAGGCGGAGCATCATCAGGAGCCTGCGACGCGGCGTTGGCTCGGGCTTTCACGTTCCTCGGCAAGCGGTGGAGCGGTGTGATCCTCGGAACGCTGACCAACGGGCCGGCCGGGTTCGCCGAACTGAAACGACGCGTCGACGGAATCAGTGACTCCGTCCTGTCCGAGCGATTGGCCGAGCTCCAGGCCACCGGACTGGTGATCCGGTCGGTGGAGCCCGGGCCACCGGTCTCGGTCTCCTATGTCCTGTCCAGGGCCGGGGCAGCCCTCATTCCAGCGATGCACGAGCTCAGCGCATGGGCCTCGCAGAACCTCCCAGACGCAGCTCCTGCGTCATGACAACGAAGGAAGACGCAGATGAGTGATCGACTGACGGCACTGCATACCTCGGTGGAGCGCTTGCGCGACATCGTCGAGGGTCTCGATCCGCAGCAGCTCGAGCTCCCGGCCTACCCGGTCGAGTGGTCCATCGCCGACGTCCTGTCCCATATCGGTTCCGGAGCGGTCGTCCTTCGACGCCGATTCGACGACATCAACAACGGCCGGGAGACCGATTCCGACTTCAACCAGTCGGTCTGGGACGAGTGGAACGCCAAGTCGCACGTCGCACAGGCCGCCGATGCCTTGGTCGCGGATGCCGAGCTGCTTCATGGCCTTGAAGCACTCGACGTCAGCAGTCGCCGACAGTTCCGGTTCTCGATGGGCCCGATGAACCTCGACTTCACGGGCTTCGTCGGACTCCGGCTCAATGAACACGCACTTCACACATGGGATGTCGAGGTCGCGCTCGACCCTACGGCCAGTCTCCCCGCCGATGCAGCGGGCGCAGTGGTGGACAACCTCGAAATGATCACCCGATTCGCAGGCAAGCCCTCCGGCGAGGTCCGCACCGTGAGCGTGCACACCGTGGATCCGGAGCGCGACTTCACCGTCTCGCTCACCTCCGATGCGGTCGCCCTTGCCCCAGGCGATCCCACCGACTCGCCGGATCTCGAGATCCCCGCCGAGGCGTTCGTCCGGCTCGTCTGCGGCCGTCTCGACCCGGCCCACACGCCACCGATTCCCGGCGCCGGCGCCGGTGCCCTCGACGAGCTCCGACCGGTGTTTCCGGGATTCTGAGGGCGCGTTGTCGCTTCCTCATGGGACACTTCTGCCCATGGGCGGTTACGACATCATCGGGGATGTTCACGGCTGTGCCGACAAGCTCGCAGGTCTCCTCCGGATGCTCGACTACGAGGAGCGCGACGGCGCCTACCGGTACTCGACGTCCGATGAGGAGCGTCAAGCCGTCTTCGTCGGCGACCTCATCGACCGGGGCACCCAGCAGATCAAGACCCTCGAGCTCGTTCGGGCCATGGTCGAAGCCGGTAGCGCCCGGATCGTGATGGGGAATCACGAGTTCAACGCCATCTCCTACGCAACTCCGAACCCGGAGATCCCTGGTGAGTTCATGCGACGCCACACGGACAAGAACTTGAAGCAGCACAAGGCCTTCTTGGACCAGGTCCAGGTGCAACCCGGTCTCTACGCCCGGAGCATCGAGTGGTTCAAGACCCTGCCGCTCTGGCTCGAACTCGACGGGATCCGGATCGTCCACGCATGCTGGAGCGATGACGCGATCCGGGAGGTGGATCGGTGGGTGGCGCCCGGCACTTCGATGCCCACGGACTTCGTGGTCAAGGCGAACCAGAAGGGGCGTCCCGAGTACGAAGCGATCGAGGTCCTACTGAAGGGCCCGGAGATCAGCCTCGAGAAGTACGGGCAGAAAGGCTTCAAGGACAAGGACGGCCATGTCCGACACCGGGCGCGTCTCCGATGGTGGGATTCCGAGGCAATCACCCTTCGGGAGTTGGCCGAGGTCCCCGAGAACGCCAGGACCCCCGAAGGTGTCACCTACCCCCGGCTCCCCGACCAGGAGTGCCGCGATGAGGCCGCCTACGACTACCACGGCGTCAAGCCGGTCTTCTACGGCCACTACTGGCGCAGGTGGAAGCCCGACAAGCGAAAGGACTGGACGACCAATACGGCCTGTGTCGACTTCAGCGCCGTCAAGGGCGGGCCACTGGTCGCCTATCGGTGGAACGGGGAGGCAACCGTCACCTCGAAGAACTACGTCGCGTACCGCAAGGGCGGCCGGACGAAGCACGGCAAGCACTGAATCAGGAGCTCCGGTTCTCGTGTGGCACTGACGCCGGGTGCCACACCGACCACAGGGATTCACGGTCCACTCGGATACGGGTTGGCCGGCCTGGCCCCTACCCAGACCAACGACGGGTACTGACCCACCGACGCGGTCCAGTCAGGTGCCCGGCTCACCCGGGGGCCCGCCGGGCTCTTCGGCGAGCGGCGTTTGTTCAGCTCAGGCAGGGAGGTCGCGCCGCGGGCCCAGTAGGGTCGGATCGTGGCAGATCCCGAGCCGATGAGTCCCGACGTGCCGCTCTCCCGCCTCGAGCCGCAGGAGAAGGCGGTGCGAGCAGAAAGCTTCGGTGCGGTGGCCGCACACTACGAGCGCTATCGACCCGGGCCGTCGCTCCGGGCGGTGGACTGGGTCCTTCCGAAGCATGTGGACACCGTCGTCGACCTCGGAGCCACTGCCTAGAGGCTGCGGCTCACTGGATGAGTTCGGCTCAACCCCTGTCGACGCGCTGATAGGTGTTCTGGAGTTCGTCCTGGATCACGGTGGCAACGCCGTCCGTGCTCAGCACCTCGAGGTCCTCCCGGAGCGTCCGCACGCGGAAGACCCACCCCTCCGGCTTGTCGATCCTCGTACCGAGGCCGGGAAGATCGCCGATGGTGAGCGACTTGTCGATGATCTGCGAGTACGCCTGCATCACGTAGCGGGTGCCGTCGGGCGTCACGAGCTCATAGATCTCGGAGCCCTTGGCGAAGCCGAACACCGTCTCTCGGACGATCGAGCGCTCGGTGTAGGGCACCTGGACGGGAGGTTCCGCCCCGAAAGCGATCACCGCGGCCCGGAACATGCCGAGCGTGCCGAAGGTGGTCTCCGGCGCCTGCTCGCGGATGTTCGACTTGATGAAGTCCAACACCCAGTAGCGGGGGCCGTTCAGGATCGCGAGCAGGGCACCCCGCTCGCTGGCGATGGCGGCGGCATCGAGGGCATCCCACTCCTCCTGGGGGCAGTCGTTCATGCCGAGCGTGTTCCAGACCTCGGCGCTGAACGCTCCGTTGTCGGAGCGGAGGAGCAGTACCTCGCCGTAGCGGGCGTTGCGAAGCCCGTCCATGACGGGTGTGTGAGGGGTCAACGGCAGGTCGGAGTTCTGAGCAGTTGTCGAGGTCGGGCACATGGCATCCTCTCCAGTGATGGCACTACAACTGACAATATATCCGGCCCCAGGGCCCTCGACGCGTGCGCCGGAGCGCCAGGCCGCCCCACGCCGTCAGCCGAAGGCGGCGCTGAGCGTCCTGCCGGCGAGGCGGACCGGATCGAGGTCCTGCGCGTCGTGCATGTTGAAGACCATCCCGTCGAGGCCGGCGAAGGTGGGGGCTTCTTCGGTGAACATGGCTCGGCGGATCTGCAGGGCTTCTTCGAGGCGCTCCATCACCCACACCGAGTCGAACCCCGACTCCTCGGCGGCCACCGCGATCTGGGGGATCCGCTCGAAGAGCTCCCCACTCCCGACCCGGGGAACGTGAGGTTCGGGATCTGTAGCCGAAGCGCGTGACCTGCACGGTACGGACCTCACCGCGGCACGGCCGGCCGTACCCGTTCGTTCCTGGGTGCCGATGTTGCGCCGACCCTACCGTCAGCCAGCCCGGGACGCCCTGTTCCAACGGCCGGCTCGCGGTGCCGGCGACCGGTCGAGCCCGGGGCGGGGGACGGTCCACTCCCTCAGGTCCATCGGCCCTACCCGGTCGCGGCCAGGCCGCGGCAGGATGGACGCATGTCCTGCGAGCACGGCTTGACCGGATCGGGCCGGAGAATCGACAGCGCGGCGGACGGTGCCGTGTCGAAGGCGGCGGCGGCCCGTCGGACCCTGAGCTCCCGCTGATGTTGTCCTGGGTCAGGGAAGTCGGCTCGGCCCATCAAGGCCGGCCGGGCGCACCGATCGAGCACCCGAACCTGGCACTGTCGGTCGTGGTCGTCGGTGTTCTGATCACCGCCATCGACACCACGATCGTGGTGCTCGCCCTGCCCGAGATCCAGCGCACCCTGCACATCGGATTGACCTCGGTCATCTGGGTCATCATCGGGTACCTCCTGGTCATCACCCTCGTCTCGACACAGGTGGGGCGGCTCGGGGACATGTTCGGCCGGGTCCGGATGTACGAGGCGGGCTTCCTGGTGTTCATCGTCGGGTCGTTGGCATGCGCCCTGGCATGGGACCAACTGGCGCTGATCGTCTTCCGGCTCGTCCAAGGAGTGGGCGGGGCGCTCATCACTGCCAATTCGGGAGCGGTGATCGCCGACACGTTCCCCAAGGAGCAACGGGGACGGGCCTACGGCTTCAACGCGATCGGCTTCAACACGGGCGCTGTGCTCGGTGTCATCCTCGGCGGCATCATCGTCACCTTCGTCTCGTGGAGATGGATCTTCTGGATCAACGTTCCCATCGGCATCGCCGCAGTCTTCGTCGCAAACCGCGTCCTGTTCGACCGGGGAGAGCGGCAACGGCGGCGACTCGACTGGTGGGGCATGGTCACCTTGGGCCTTGGGCTCTTCGGGCCCCTTTGGGCCATGGTGAAGCTCACCTCCGAGCCACTCGACCCGGCGATCGTGGGCTTCTTCGTCGGAGGTCTCGCCCTGCTCGTCGTGTTCTGGCTGATCGAACGGTCCACTCCCGATCCGATGCTCGACTTGGAACTCTTCAGGATTCCCACCATGACGCCGTCCCTACTGGCTGCCATGTTCCAGAGCCTGGCCAACTTCGCCGTCCTGTTCCTGCTTCTGATGTACCTGCAGGGCGTTCGCCAGCTCAGTCCGATCCACGCCTCGTTGCTCCTTGTCCCCGGCTATGTGGTGGGCGGAGTCGTCGGGCCCTTCGCCGGTCGATTCGCCGACCGCCGGGGTGCCGTCCTGCCGGCCACGGTCGGCCTCGGGATCCAGGTGCTGGCGCTGGTCGCCTACGCCCAACTCGGGCTTCGCACCCCGCTGTGGATCGTGGTGGTCGCCTACATGGTCGGTGCCGTCGGTGCCGGCTGCTTCTTTCCGTCGAACAACGCTGCCATCATGAAGGTCGCGCCCGCAGAGAAATTCGGCATCACCTCCGGTCTGCTGCGCACGTTCGCCAACGTCGGAATGGTCTTCTCCTTTGCCCTCGCCATCCTGGTCGCCTCGGAGACCATCTCCAAGAGTGAGGCATTCGCAATCTTCGTCGGCACCCACAGCCTCTCTCGTTCGACAGCAGCAGCATTCACCGACGGCATCCATTCCGCCTTCTATTCCTCGACATTGCTGATGGTGGTGGCGGCGCTCCTGTCGGTTTCGCGTGCTCGGGGAACACGCGGCACGAGGGCTCCTCAGCGGCTGGGCACGGTCGAATAGGGATCGACCGTGCCTGGGCGCTTTCAGCTACGACGACTTGGACACCTCCGCCCACGACCATTGGGAGGCGTTGCAGATGCGAGCACAGAGCTCAATGGACGGGCCTCTTCCGAGGACGAAGTGTCATGCAGGTCGGCGAGCTCGGCGACGGAGCCGGGCGTGGACCAGGGCCGGCGGCTTCCAACCGGCGTCCTCGGGGTTGACATTGGTGCCGGGGGCGACGATCTCATCGATGCGGTCCAACACCCCGGCCTCGAGTCGGATCGTCGATGCCGACAATTGCGAGTCGAGTTGCTCCATCGTGCGGGGACCGATGATGGCGGCACTGACTGCGGGGTGCTCGAGCACGAAGGCCAGTGCCAGTTCGATGATGCTCAGCCCGGCCTCGTCGGCCACGCCGGACAGTTCGGTGACGATCTCCAGCTTGCGTTTGTTGGCCGGGATGTCCAGGTCGTATCGATCGGGAATTCGCCCGGACCGTCGACTGGTGTTCTCTTTGCCTTCCCCGAAGCGCCCGGACAGCCAGCCACCGGCAAGAGGGCTCCAACAGAGCACGCCCATCCCGTAGGACTGGGCAACAGGTAGGACATCGCGCTCAATACCGCGCACCAATATGGAGTAGGGCGGTTGCTCGGTCATGAACCGCTCCCGTCCCCGGCGCTCCGCCACCCACTGGGCCTCGACGATCTGCTCGGCGGGGAATGTGGAGCTCCCGAACGACCGGATCTTGCCGGCGTGGACGAGATCACTGAGAGCACCGAGGGTCTGGTCGACGTCGACAGAGTCGTCGGGTCGGTGGATCTGGTAGAGATCGAGGTAGTCCGTACCGAGGCGGCGGAGGCTGTTCTCGCATTCGGCGATGATCCACCGCCGCGAGTTGCCCTGTGCGTTCGGGTCGTCGCCCATCGGTGCGTGGACCTTGGTCGCGAGCACCACTCGCGACCGGTCCTGGGTGGAGAGAGCCTTGCCCACGATGACCTCGGACTCTCCCGCCGAGTACACGTCGGCGGTGTCGATGAAGTTGATGCCGGCATCGAGTGCACGGTGGATGATCCGGATCGAGTCCTCGTGATCGGGGTTGCCCCACTCTCCGAACATCATGGCTCCGAGACAGAGCGGGCTGATTCTGATACCGGTTCGACCGAGGCTGCGAGGTTCCATGGAGAAACCCTAGGTCGGCCTACCGCGAGTCCATACGGTGCACCGCCCCGGCGCCAGGACCTGGTATTCGGCGGGTCAGATCCCAAGGGAGCCCAACCCGCCACCGCAGCGTACCGGCCTCCGTCCGGGGTGGAGCAGCACTCGATCGGATCAATGCCGGCGGGATCGCTCACTCCGCCAAGAGCTCTTCCTCGGTGTCGGCCAGGGTCTTCATCTCGTCCGAGCCGACCATCGGGAATCGCAGATCCATCTGGCGGATGACGTGAACCATCTTCCGCCCGGTTCCATCCTGTGTCGGTAGTGCCTTATGTGATCGTTGGGTCAACGTTCGAAGCAGGCCACTCTGTCGAAGGGCATCGGACGATGTCGGAAGCGACGATGGTTCACCTGGAGCAGGGCGCGCTGGCTGCTCTCGGGATCAAGGACGAGGTCCTCGCGGCAGGTCAGTTCAATCCGCGCGGCCATACCGGCGGACTGTTCATGGGCGGGTTGGCAGGGGGCGAGGCAGGGGGCTTACTTTGAGGCGCCGCGGAAAGTGTCGGAGTGGCGGAGGGATCGCTTGCGGGGATGCGCGCCGCGGACAGCAGCTCTGGACTGCCGGCGAAGGTGCTGGTCGGGGTCACTGCCACCGCGGTATAGGGCTTTGCTGCACCGACCCGACATGACGCACCCACGGCTCTGGCGTTTCAGCTCCCCCGGGTGGGCCTCGATATCACGGTGCATCAGAGGGTCAACGTGCAGGTGTTGGAGCTGGTCGATGGTGGTAGCGGCTCACGCATCGAGCTGGAAGGCACCAGGCTGCCGGTTACCCACTCGAGAGACGTACTGGAGGCGCTTCGGTGCTAAGCCTCGGTGGGGATTGGAGCACCGGCTGCAGGGAGGGGTGCCGGGTTTCCCTGTGCGAACTGGATGGGAGGCCGTGCAAACCGGCCTCCGGAAGGGCCGTGCCTCAGCCCGCCCCGAGCCGGTCCAGCGCGAGTGCCCACGCCCGCGCATCAACATCGGGAGTCGCACTCGTCACCTCGCGGACCAGCCGTTTCCGGTGGTCGTGCACCACCGCAGCCTGTGCGGATCCCTTACCGGGCGTCCTGGTTGAGGGTGCGCACGGCGGCGAGGTCAAGGCAGCCCAGGATCTCTCGGGTGGCCGTGACAGATCCACCGTGCACTTCGAGGAACACCGTCCCGGTCGCCACGTACGTCCCGACCTCGACCAGTAGGCAAAGCACGCAGTCGTGGTCACGGGCGAGCCGCACCAGATGCGCCGATTCCATGCCGTCAAGCACAGCGCCCTTGTGCTCGAACGCCACCAGGGCTGCAGCGGCCTCGAAGTCGGGTACGCGACCCCTCAACGTCGTCACAGGGGTTCCTCCCCTCTGCCGAAGGCGCTGTGACTGTCATGGGAGGCGTCCGGATCGACCACGCCGGACCGGCGCAGCCGGTTGAGGCCAAGCATGGGGAGGAGGAGTACGGAGAGCATGCCGGCACCGACAAGCGCGGCGGCATTCTCGGGGAGCATCCGTCCTTGTGAGACGCCGAGGCTGGTGATGACGACGATGAGTGGGAGCCCGGTGGCAGAGAAGAGGGCAAGGGGGACTCGCTCGTCCCGAGGCAGGGCGGTGCGGTAGAGGAGCAGTGCGGGGAGGCCGCGAATGACGAGGAACAGGGCAAGGAACAGGGGGATCCGGAGGAGGGCGGTCGGCCTGGTGAGGAACACGTGCAGGTCGAAGTGGATGCCGCTCACGATGAAGAAGATGGGGATCAGGAAGCCGAAGCCGATGGCCTCGAGTTTGCCCTTGATCACCTCGCTGTCCTCACCCACCGTGAAGAGCTTGACCACCACGCCGGCGGCGAACGCCCCGAGGAGCACATCGAGGCCCAGCTCGAAGGCCAGGTAGACGAGAACGAAGACGAGTAGCACCGACACCCGGACCGGGAGCTGGGCGCTCGAGTGGAGGTGCCGACGCATCAGGGCCACCACGCGCGGCGGCCGGGTCCGGCTGGCAAGCAGTGCACAGGCGACGGCGATGGCGACGAAGAACACCAGCAGTGCGCTTGTGACGAACGGGTCTTTACGGGTGAGCAGCACGGCAACGGCAACGATCGGCCCGAACTCACCGGCCGTGCCTATGGCGACGGTGTACGCGCCGAAGCGTGTCTCGAGCAGCCCGGCGTCCCGCAACATCGGCAACAGCGTCCCGAGTGCCGTCGTCGTCAGGGCCAAACCGACGACGAGCGTGTCCACGGCCAGACCAGTCGAGACGAGGGCGAAGGCGAAGGCGAAGGCCATCCCGAGTGACAGGAGCCACCCGAGTGAGGCCAGGCGCAACGGCCGGCCTCGGATCCGCTTCAAATCGAGCTCGTAGCCGGCCAGGAACATGAGGAATGCCAGCCCGATATCGGACAGCCCGTTCACCACATCATTGGTATGGGCCAACTTGAGCACGTAGGGGCCGACGATGATGCCAAAGGCCAGCTCGAGGACGACGTCGGGGACATTGAAACGCCGGAGCCTCTCGGCCAACAGCGGTGAGATGACGGCGATGGCGGCGATCAGGACGAGCGTGGGGATCGAGGCTTCGATCACACGCTCGCTGAGCCTCTCACCGGGGTCGACCCGCGCTGGCGGACGATTTCGATCCGGACCGAGATCGAGCTCGATCGTGTCGCCCGCCCGACCGTCATCGGCCCAACGCTACCCGGGAGGCATGGCCAAGAGAACGAAGGTCACAGGGCCATGCCGGGCTCGACCGGCGGACACCACTGGATTCGACCGGCGTTCACAGACTGGTGTCAGGACGGGAGACCTCGCCCCACGTCGGCGCCCTGCCCTCGGGCCCGGCTTGTCCCTCCCACAGGGCGCCGCCATATTCGCGCCCTCCTGCTGACAGCGGGGCAGCCCGGACCGCCGGGTCACCGGGGCAGTTCGGTGTTGTGGGACGAGCCCCGTGGACGATCGCCACCTCGTCGTCGGGTGCGACTCGAGGATGCATCGAACGGAGTGACTCCTCCGATGCATGGTCATCGAACTCCGCCTTCATGGTCGTCACTGTGCCAAGTGGGGTGCCCCCGAGCTCCGGGGATGCGGAGCTCCGCGGATGTGACCGATGGGCGGATGGCGGGGCCGGGAGCCGCTGGTACCGTGCACCCATGCTGGACTCGGTGGGGCTGAACGAACGCATCTTCGCCTGGTACTACCCCTTCGTGGTTGGTCTGGCAGAGAGGGCAGGGTTACGTGAGATCCGTCGGACGCTCTTCTGTCGCGCCGAGGGTCGGACGCTGGAGATCGGTGCGGGCACCGGGCTCAACCTGCCGCACTACACGCCTGCGGTCAGTGAACTGGTGGTGACCGAACCGAACTCCCACATGCTCGCGCACCTGCGTCTGCGGCTGGGCTCCGATCGGCTGGCGGTCGGCGCATGGCAGTTGGTTCAGACCGGTGCAGAGGTACTTCCCTTCGAGGACGGCTGCTTTGACACCGTCACGGCGGCATTCGTGCAATGCACGATCCCGGACCCGGCGACCGCCCTGGCCGAGATCGCTCGTGTCTTGCGACCCGGGGGGCGCCTCCTGTTCCTCGAGCACGTGCGTGCTCCAGAGGGATCACGCCTGGGTCGCTTCCAGGACTTGGTCGAGGTGCCTCACCGCTACGTCGCGGCAGGTTGCTATCCGAACCGGCGGACAGAATCGGTGCTCAGGCGTTCAGCCTTGCGTGTGGAACAGCTCGAGCACGGATCGCAGCCCAGGTCATCTCCCACTGTTCGGCCGATGATCTTTGGCAGCGCCGTGCGCATCGACGCGTGAGGGCGATGTCCCCAGTCTGATCGCTGCACCACACCAGTGCGCGCAAAGGGTCCAGGGCCGCGTCACAGCTCGGTACGCCGGGTCGGAGGGGCAGTTCGACGCTCGTTCCGGAATCAGGAACACTCCTGGCCCGTGTCCAGTTCTCAAGAGGTACAGATCACCTCGTTGAACCGTCTCCGAAAACGTGGGTCATCGCATCAATGCTTCGGTGAGAGCAGTGACCCGGTGGATCCCCTACTCGGAGACCTCCAGCGTTCGCATCTCGAACTGCGATCCGACCCTCTTCCAGATCCTTCCCGGCACAAGAGGAACGATGACGTAGAAGATCAGCACAGCAACGATGCCCAGACTTGGCAGTACCGTCCAGGCGACCTTGTTTCCGGGATCAGTCCCGAGGGCAACGACCCCGGCAATCACCAGGCAGATGCCCGCAACAGGAAGGATGTAGCTCTGCCGTCCATGGAGGACCTGCCAGTAGAAGACGGGAGCGACCTCTTCGCGAGTCAGCTGGTGTTCGATCGACTCGAAGGGATCTGGAGTCGACCCACCCGACGATTCACCGTCCATCCGTTACCCCACCTCGGATGCGCAGCGCGTCCTCGAGGGTGGCCCCGGCATGCTTCCTGTGGAGCTGAGCACATCAGTCCCCCAACCGCATGAGCCGGACCAGCAAGGTGCGGAGTCAACCGGTGAGCCGGCAGGGGATCTCCACCCCCATCGGTCATCGTGCCATCGGTCCAGGCCCCGTGCGACCCGTCAACTCTCGGTAGATCTCGACGATCTGGCGCGCCGATTCGGGCCAGCTGAAGTTCCGGATCACTCGACGTCGGCCGGCCTCCCCCATCTTCCGGGCAAGATGAGGGTCGGCAACGAGCTTGTTGATTGCTTCGGCCAGGTCGTGAGAGAACCGTTCCGGGTGCGCTGGATCGCTGTCCGTTGGGCTCACCGGCTCGAAGGGCACCAGTGTGCCCGTGACTCCGTCTTCGACGATCTCCGGGATGCCACCGACAGCGGACGCGACCACTGCTGCCTCACACGCCATGGCCTCCAGGTTGACCAGTCCGAATGGCTCGTAGACGGACGGGCAGCAGCTGACGGTTGCGTGGCTCAGCAGTTGGTTGAGCTGGCGAAGGTCGAGGGGCTCCTCGATCCAGCGGACCCCGTCCCGTTGCGCTGCCAGCGCACTGATCTGGACGGCCACCTGTCGCGCCAGCTCTGGCGTGTCGGCGGGACCCGCTCGCAGGACCAGCTGGGCCGATGGGTCGAGGTGGCGGGCAGCGGCGAGCAGATGGGTGATCCCCTTCTGATGTGTGATGCGCCCGAAGTACACCACGATCGGTCGGTCGGGATCGATGCGGTAGGTCTCGAGGACGTCGGTGCTCGGGTCGGTCCTCCACGTGTCGAGGTCGATGGCGTTGTGGATCACCGTGATCCGGTCAGGGTCGACAGCGGGATAGCAGGCGGTGATGTCCTCGGCGCTGGCGCTCGACACGGCGATGATCGCATCGGCCGATTCGATTCCCACCCGCTCGCAGAAGGTCGACAGGCGGTAGCCAGTTCCGAGCTGGTCTGCCTTCCACGGACGTTTGGGCTCGAGGCTGTGGATGGTCATCACGTGCGGGACGTCGTGGAGCAGCTTGGCCAGGTGTCCGGCCAGGCTCGTGTACCAGGTGTGGCTGTGGACGACGTCCGCCCCGCTCAACCCAGCCGCCATGGCCAGGTCGATGGACATCGTGCGGAGCACCTCGAGGTGGCGATCCTCACCCCGGAGACGGTCCCAGGGCTGATACGCGATGACCTTGCGGTCGGCCGGCTCCGGACGATCCGCTCCGAAGCAGTGAACCTCGAGGTCGGTGAGGCGGGCCATCTCGGCGGCCAGGTGCTCGACGTGCACTCCCGCGCCGCCGTAGATCTCGGGTGGGTATTCGCGGCTCAAGAGGGCGACTCTCACGGCAGTTCAACTCCGGTCATGGTTCAGAGTATGGGTGGCGGCGGGCGGGGTCACAAGAGACCAAGGTCACAGGGTCGCCGGAGGTGGGATCGCCGTCGGGCGGGCCGCCGTGCGACCTGGTCACATCGACCGGTCGCCGGCGCGCCTTTGTTGGAGGTGCTCGTTGCGTTGGAGGAGGATCACCGAGTGGGCGGTGAGGTTGACCGTGGACCCCTGGACGCGGCGTCTCCCGGGGGGCCGTGCGGTGTTGAGGAGCTCCTCCCAGATCCCCGGCCATGCGATCCGGGGCAAGGTGTAGGAACGCGACCGGTTCCCTCCGTTCAGGAGGAAGAGGATCGTGTCCCCGTAGGTGGGCCGGCCCCGCTGGTCGATCTCGTCGCTGGCCCGGCCCGAGAGGAGCATGCCGATGGAGCGGAGCTCGCTGTCGGTCCATTCGGCCTCGGTCATCTCGTCGCCGCCGGGCCGGATCCAGGTGACGTCCTTCGTGCCCCCCGGGGTGAAGGGCCGGCCGTTGAAGAAGTCCCGGCGGCGGAGGATGGGGTTGTCGTTGACGATCCGGATCAGCTCCCTGGTGTAGGCCAGGAGGTCACGAGCCGCCTCGTCGAGTCCCCAGTTCATCCAGCTGATCTCGTTGTCCTGGCAGTAGGCGTTGTTGTTCCCCTGTTGGCTCCGGCCGAATTCGTCGCCGCCGAGCAGCATCCGGACCCCTTGGGAGATGAAGAGGGTGGCCAGCATGTTGCGCTTGATCCGGTCCCGGCGGTGGATGATCCGGTGCGAGCCGGTCTCCCCCTCGACCCCCCAGTTCCTGCTGTAGTTCTCGTGGGTCCCGTCCCGGCCCCCCTCGCCGTTGGCCTCGTTGTGGCGCTCCTCGAAGCTGACGAGGTCGGTCAGGGTGAAGCCGTCGTGGCAGGTGATGAAGTTCACGCTGGCATAGGTCCGCCGGCCGCTCGGGCTGTAGATGTCACTGGAGCCGGTGAGCCGCGAGGCCAGCTCGGGGACCATTCCGGTGTCGCCCCGCCAGAACCGGCGGATCGAGTCCCGGAATGCCCCGTTCCACTCGGCCCAACCGGCCGGGAACCGGCCCAGCTGGTAGCCGTCGGGGCCCACGTCCCAGGGCTCGGCGATGAGCTTGACCTGGGAGAGCACCGGGTCCTGCTGGATGACCTCGAAGAAGGCGCTGCGTCGGCCGTCTTCGAGGCCCCGGATGAGGACCGGGGCCAGGTCGAAGCGGAACCCGTCGACATGCATGTCGGTCACCCAGTACCGGAGACTGTCCATGATGAGAGCGATGGTCCGGGGGTGGACGATGTTGAGGCTGTTGCCTGTCCCGGTGAAGTCCACGTTGAACCGTTTGTTGTCGGGTCGGAGCCGGTAGTAGACGGAGTTGTCGATGCCGCGCAACGAGAGGGTGGGGCCGAGGTGGCTGCCCTCGGCGGTGTGGTTGTAGACGACATCGAGGATGACCTCGAGCCCGGCCCGGTGGAGAGTCTTCACCATCGATTTGAACTCGTCGACCTGCTGGCCGTTTCCGCCACTGGCGTACCCGACGTGGGGGGCGAAGAAGGCCAAGGTGTTGTAGCCCCAGTAGTTGGTCAGGCCCTGGTCTACGAGATGCTTGTCGGCGACGAACTGGTGGACCGGCATCAGCTCGACGGCGGTCACCCCGAGGGAGAGGAGGTGGTCGACCACGGCGTTGGAGGAGAGGCCGAGGTAGGTGCCCCGGAGGTGCTCGGGGACCCCGGGGTGGGCCATTGTCATGCCCCGGACGTGGCACTCGTAGATGACGGTGCGATTCCAGGGGGTTCGGGGTTTGGTGTCGTCGCCCCAGGCAAAGGCCTGGTTCACCACCACCGACTTGGGCATCCCCGCGGCCGAGTCCCGGGGGTCGAGGACGAGGTCGTTTTCGGGAGTCGCCAAGTCGTGGCCGAAGAGCTCGTCGCTCCAGCGAATGGGTCCGCTGACCGCTTTGGCGTAGGGGTCGATGAGGAGCTTGGCCCTGTTGAAGCGGTACCCCTGTTCGGGGTCCCATGGTCCGTCGACCCGGTAGCCGTAGAGGGAGCCCGGTCGGGCGTCGGGCAGGTAACAGTGCGACACCCGGTCGGTGGCGATCGGCATGGTGATGCTCTGCAGCGGCACGGCGTCGTGGGCATGCTCGAAGATGCAGAGCTGGACTGCGGTGGCATGCTCGGAGAAGAGTGCGAAGTTGACGCCCTCCCCGTCCCAGGTGGCTCCCAGCGGGTGGGGCGTCCCCGGCCAGACCCGCATGTTCACGGCTGGGCCCCGTCTTCGTGTCGGAGCAGCACCACGGCCAGGGGCGGAGCGGAGATGCTCACCGAGTGGGTCCGGCCGCCCCACGGGACGGGCCGGGCCTCGACCCCGCCGAGGTTCCCCGTGCCGCTGCCTCCGTAGATGGCGGCGTCACTGTTGAGGATCTCCCGCCAGATGCCTGCTGCGGGCACGCCGAGCAGTAGGTCGTGGCGGGGCACCGGCGTGAAGTTGCAGACCGCCAGCACCGCGCCCCCAGCCTTGGACCGCCGGAGAAAGCTCAGGGTGGAGTCCGTGGCGTCGTCGGCGTGGACCCATTCGAAGCCGGACGGGTCGGCGTCGAGCTCGTGGAGGGCGGGCTCCTCCCGGTAGATCCGGTTGAGGTCGGAGACGAAGCGGAGGAGCCCGGCATGGGGGGCGTGGTCGAGGAGGTGCCAGTCGAGGGAGCGCTCGTGGCTCCACTCGCGCCACTGGCCCAGCTCGTCGCCCATGAACAGGAGTTTCTTGCCGGGCTGGGCGAACTGGTAGCCGTAGAGGAGCCGGAGGTTGGCGTGCTTCTGCCAGTCGTCCCCGGGCATGGCGCTCAGCAGCGACCCTTTGCCGTGGACCACCTCGTCGTGGGAGAGGGGCAGGACGTAGTTCTCCGTGAAGGCGTAGAGCCCGCGGAACGTCAATTCGCCGTGGTGGTGGCTCCGGTGGACGGGGTCCCGCCGGAAGTAGGCCAGGGTGTCGTGCATCCAGCCCATGTCCCACTTGTAGCCGAACCCGAGGCCGCCGAACTCGGTGGGCCGGGACACCCCGGGAAAGGCCGTCGACTCCTCGGCCATGGTCTGGACGTCGGGATGGGCGCCGTAGACCCCGATGTTGAGCTGACGGAGGAACTCGATGGCCTCGAGGTTCTCACGGCCCCCGAAGCGGTTCGGGACCCAGTCCCCTTCCTGCCGGGAGTAGTCGAGGTAGAGCATGGAGGCCACGGCGTCGACCCGGAGGCCGTCGGCGTGGTAGGTCGACAGCCAGTGCTCGGCCGAGGAGAGCAGAAAGCTCCGGACCTCGTTGCGGCCGTAGTTGAAGATGTAGCTCTTCCAGTCGGGGTGGAAGCCCTGGCGGGGGTCGGCGTGCTCGTAGAGGTGGGTGCCGTCGAAGTCCCCCAGGGCGAAGCCGTCGGTGGGGAAGTGCGAGGGCACCCAGTCGAGGAGTACCCCGATGCCGGCTTGGTGGAGCTGGTCGATCAGCGCCATGAGACCTTGAGGCGCGCCGTAACGCGCGGTGGGTGCGAAGTAGCCGGTGGTCTGGTAGCCCCAGCTGCCGTAGAAGGGATGCTCCATGATGGGGAGCAACTCCACATGGGTGAAGCCGGTCTCGACCAGGTGGCGGACGAGGAGAGGAGCGAGCTCCTCGTAGCCGAGCAACTTCCCCGGGTCCTCCGGGGAGCGTGCCCACGAGCCGAGGTGGACTTCGTAGATGGAGACGGGAGCGTCCAGGGCGCCACGTCCGGCCCTGCCGGCCATCCACTCCCCGTCGCCCCAGTCGTAGCTGAGATCCCAGACCACCGAGCCGGTTCGCGGCGGGCACTCCGTGGCGAGGGCGTAGGGGTCCGCCTTCTCGAGGACGTCCCCTCCGGCGGTGACGATGGCGAACTTGTAGACGTGTCCGGGAGCCGCGGTCGGGACGACGCCGCCCCAGATCCCCGAGGAGGCCCGAGGTTCAAGGGGGTGGGAGGCGGGGTTCCACCCGTTGAAGTCTCCGATGACGCTGACCGCCCGGGCGCTGGGGGCCCACACGGCGAAGGCTGTCCCGGCCGGGCCCAGAGGGTGGGCGCCGAGCTTTTCGGCCAGCCCCCGGTGGGTCCCCTCGTTGAAGAGGTGGATGTCGGCGTCGGAGAGCTCCCAGGGCGCGACGGTGGCCGGTTGCGGTCCGGGTTGACGCTGCGTGGCGGTCATCAGCCGTTCTCCTTCCATGGACCCATCATTCTCCCCCGGGATCGACCTGTTCCGCACCTTCGCCACCCGGCCACCCTGGCGGGCGCCGTTGACCAGCCGGAGGATGGCTGCCGGTGCCCGGTTCCGGGCCCGGAGGTCTTCGGGCCAGCGCCGGGTCCACCGTCGCCGGAAGTTGCCTTCTGCCGGGCCGGTTCCGGGCCTGTTCTGGGGCTCGCGCTCCAACCAGAGATCCTCGAGGTCGACCAGGACCAGTCGGGCCGGGCCGGCCGCAAGGTGGAGGAGCAGGGCCCGCAGGGCCCGACCGGGCGACGCCGGCCGGCCCAGGGCAGCGGCCACAGCGGACCGGAGGGCGGCCCGTTCGGCGCGTTCGACCGTGGCGGCCTCGGGGTCGAGCGCACCCCGCCGGACCCGGTCGCCGATGTCGAGGCCGGCCCACCAGGAGGCGAACAGGGGGAGGTCGTGCGTGGCGATCGACGCCAGGGAGTCCGGTGGGGGGTCGGGGAAGGGGTCGTCGGCTTTGGCCGCGAACTCATGGACGTGGGACCGGAGCATCCCGTCGCGGCGCATGGCGGCCCTGACGGCGGGTGCCACCGTACCCAGGTCCTCGCCCACCACGGCCACGCCGGCCCGGGTGGCCTCCAGGACGGTGACAGCCCGGAGCTCCTCGGACCGGTAGCTGACATAGGCGCCATCGGCGGGGGCCATGCCCTCGGGAGTCCACCACAGCCGGTGCAGGCCCATCACGTGGTCTATCCGCACCACGCTGGCGAGGCGGAGGGTGTGGCGGAGGACGGCGATCGGGTAGCGGTAGCCGTCCTGGCGGATCTGCTCCGGGTGGAGGGGATTGACGCCCCAGTCCTGCCCGGCGGGCTGGAAGCTGTCGGGCGGCGCTCCGACGGTGGCGCCAGTGGCGAACGCGGAGGGATGGAGCCAGGGGTCGAAGCCATCGGGGTGGGTGCCGACCGGTAGGTCCAGGTAGAGCCCGCCCCGGGCGGCGACCTCGGTCAGCTGCTCGTGGGCGACCCATTGGGCGTACCGGTGGTAGCGGACCCGGCGCTCGTCGTCCGCTCCGGTCGGGATCCGGCCCGGCCGTGACCCGATCCATTGCGTCCAGGGTGAACCCAGGGTCTCGGTGGCGGCACGGAAGCGGGCGTACGCCTCCACCTCGGGCCGATCGCCCAGGAAGGCATCCATGGCGGTGCGGCGGTCGGAGGACGATGAGGCCAGAGCGTCGGCCAGCAGCTCGAGGATCTGGCGCTTGGCCGCCAAGGTGGCGGAGAGGTCAGACCGTGGGAGCGTGCGAAGCCGGGCCAGGTGGCGACGGAAGCCGGTCGAGGCGAGCAGGCGGCGGGCCTCGGGGGCGATCTCGAGCTCGGGGAGCCGCTCGACGTCGACGTAGAGCTCGTTCCACGCCAGTCGGCTGGCCGGTCGGTAGGGACTGGGCTCCACCACCGGTCCGTCGAGGAAGCCGGCCAAGAGGGGCAGGGTCCCGACGAAGCTCCCTCCGAGCCCGCTCGTCCACTCTCCGAGCTCGGCCAGCTCCCGGTAGGTGCCCACCCCCCAGTCGGTCCCGGTCCGCACGGCATGGAGGGGGGCGAAGACCCCCCAGCCCCGGTCCGGATCGGGACCACGCCGGGGAGCGGAGATGACCAGGGCCGAGGCGGTCAGGCCGGGGCCTTCCACGTCGAGGTGGTGATAGCCGGGGGTGGACGCGAGGGAGCCGGTGAGCCGGAATCGGTACCGGGTCACACCCGTGCCGTCGATCCGCCCGGCCTGGGCCTGGGCGAAGAGAAGCGACCCGAGGGGTCGACAGTCGACGGAGCCGTCCTCGTGTCGGATGGTCAGCCGGACCCGGCCCGGGTCGACGGCGGTGGGGAGGATGAGGTTGTGGACGGTCTGGGCGCCCGACCGGCGGATCAGGACGGGATCGATCACCTTGTAGCGGGCCTCGGCCGCGGCCAGCAGTTCGGGAGCCTGGTCGGGATGGCTGATCGGGACGCCCAGGGCGGCAAGGACCCCGACCAGGGACTCGTTGCCGACCTGGACCCGGCGGCGGTCCTCGGTCACGTAGGCGGACTGCACGCCGTACCGGCCGGCCAGGGCGCGGAGGGCGCCACGGCCCGGAGGTCGGGCCGGTCCGCCCGCCTTCACAGGGTGGTGCCCGGAAGGTCGGGCGTGGGCGCCGCTTCCCGCCGCCGGGGGGCGGCCGTCGCTCGCACGGCGGTCAGCTTCCCGGTCGCTCGAGATGGAAGATGTGGGCCGTGACGACCGCGGGGTCCAGCTGGATGTAGTTGTCGGCGCCGGTCCAGAGGTAGCGGGCGTCGGTGAGGAGATCGTGAACGACGAAGTCCTCGACCGGGTCCAGTTGCAAAGCCGCCAGGTCGAGATGGACCGTGCCCCCCTGGGTCGCGAGGGGGTCGAGGTTGACGGCAATCAGGACGGCGTCGTCCCATCCGGGCACACCGGGGCTGCAGCCGGCCGTCTTCGAGTAGACGAGCAGGCGGTCGTTGTCGACGCCGTGGAACCGCAGGGTGCGATTCTGTTGGAGGGCCGGATGGCCGAGTCGGATGGCGTTGACCCGGGCCACCAGGTCGGCAAGGCTGTCGGGCTGGTCGAGGTTCCGGTGACGGACCTCGAACTTGTCGGAGTTGAGGTACTCCTCCGATCCGGGGGCGCGGGGCTGGTGTTCGAGAAGCTCGAAGGCGGGCCCGTAGATCCCGTAGCTCGCGGCCAGGGTGGCGGCCAGGACGAGCCGGGCCTCGAAGGCCGGTCGGCCCCCGTGCTGGAGGACCTCGTGGAGAATGTCGGGGGTGTTGGGCCAGAAATTGGGACGGAAATAGTCGGCCAGCGGGGTGCGGGTCAGCTCGGTCAGGTACTCCTCGAGCTCCCAGGCGGTGTTCCGCCAGGTGAAGTAGGTGTACGACTGGGAGAAGCCCACCTTGGCCAGGTGTTCCATGATCCGGGGCCGGGTGAATGCCTCAGCCAGCATGATGACCTCGGGGTGGTCGGCTCGGACGGCGGCAAGGAGCCATTCCCAGAACCGAAGTGGCTTGGTGTGGGGGTTGTCCACCCGGAAGATCCGGACGCCGTGGCCGATCCAGAATTCGAGCACGCCGTGGAGGGCCTCCCACAACTGGCGCCAGTCGGCCGTCTCGAAGTCCAGAGGCCAGACGTCCTCGTAGCGCTTGGGGGGGTTCTCGGCTGTCCGGATGCTCCCATCGGGGAGACGCCGGAACCAGTCGGGGTGCTCGGTGACCCAGGGGTGGTCGGGGGAGCACTGGAAGGTCAGGTCGAGGGCGACCTCGATGCCCTCGGCGGCCGCCGCGGTCACCAGCCGATCGAAGTCGGCCAGGGTGCCGAGCTCCGGGTTCACGGAGGTGTGGCCCCCGGCGGCGCCGCCGATGGCCCAGGGGCTGCCCGGATCGTCCGGCCCCGCCTCGCCGGCACCGTTGGGCCCTTTCCGGGCGGTGGTCCCGATGGGATGGATGGGCGGAAGGTAGAGGACGTCGAAGCCGAGCCGGGACACGTGGGGCAGCAGGGCCTCCACGTCGGCCAGGGTGCCGGGGCGGGCGGGGTCGGGGGAGGCGGAGCGCGGGAAGATCTCGTACCAGCTGCTGAAGCGGGCCCGGGCCCGCTCCACCTCGACCGGATAGGCCTCGGAGACGGTGGCCGGCCCCGGGTCGGGGTAGCGGGACATGAGCTCTCCCAGCTCCGGGCTGGTGGCCGGCTCGATGCCGTCGGCCCCTCCGGCCGACGCGACCTCCTCGAGGCTGTCGGCGAGGAGGATGAGCCGCTGCCGGTCGGGGCCCTTGGCCCGCCTCGCAGCCCGGCGGACCAGGTCGGCCCCGACGAGGAGCTCGACGGCGAGGGGCTGGCCGGCCCCGGCCCGCGCCTCGAGTGCCCTGCGCCAGCTGCCGAAGTGATCGACGGTGGCCCATACGGCAAACAGGTAGCGACCTACCCGCCGCACCGGGAACTCCCCCCGCCAGCGGTCGTTGCCGAGGGGTTCGAGGGGGGCGGCGTGCCACCGGGACTTCGTCTCGCGACGGAAGCGTATTTCGGCGAGGAGGTCGTCGTGGCCGTCGGCGAAGATGTCGGCCTCCACGACGACGGTTTCGCCGAGGGACCCCTTGGCCGGGTACCGGCCGCCGTCGACGGTGGGCCTCACCCCGGTGATGACGGGCCTGGCTCGGCCGAAGGCCTCGGGGAGGGCCGCAGCCGGCTCAGCCATCAGGACGGCCGCTTCGTCTGTAGGCACGGTCCTCGTACTCACCGACCATGCGTTGGGCGGTGAAGAAGGAGCCGTTCAACGCAATGGCGAAGCGGCGGACGGCGGTGAAGTCGTCCGGTCGCCCATAGTAGAGGGGGCCCACCACCTCGGCCAGGACCCGGTCGAGCTCGGCCCCGTCGGCGGCGTCGACCACGGCGTCACCGAGGGGGAGGGTGACCGCGATCCCCAGGTCGGCACCGATGGCCCAGCCGGTCACGCCCTCGATGTGTCCCTCCACCCACCAACCGTCGAGGACGCTGAGGCTGGGGACGCCGTTGAGGGCAGCTTTCATGCCACTCGTCCCCGAGGCCTCGTGGGGAGCCACCGGATTGTTCAGCCAGACATCGACACCGGCTACCAGGAGGGCGGCCAGGCTCATCCCGTAGTCCTCGAGGTAGACGATGGTGACGTGGCCGGCCAGCTCCTGCGCGGCGGCGTTGATGTGCTCGATGAGGGCCTTGCCGGGCATGTCGGAAGGATGGGCTTTTCCGGCGTAGACGACCTGGAGAGGCCCGACCCGTTCGACGAACGCCCGAAGCGCGTCGGGCCGGGAGAGGAGGAGATCGTTGCGCTTGTACGGGGTGGCCCGTCGGGCCACCCCGATGGTCAGGACTTCGGGGTCGAGGGAGACACCCCGGCGGCGTGCCACTTCATCGAGCAGGACCTGCTTGGCCTCGGCATGGGCGGATCGAATCTCTTCGAGGGGGATCCCGCCGGCGTAGCGCAGCATGATGCTGTGCTCGCGCCAGCAGGGCAAGTGCCGGTCGAAGAGCCGAGCGGTACTGGGGGCGACCCAGGTGGAGACGTGCACGCCGTTGGTGATGGCGTCGATCCGGTACCGGGGGAACATGGTCCGGGAGACCTCCCCGTGGCGCCGCGCCACCCCGTTGACGAAGCCGGAGAAGAACATACCGAGGACGGTCATGTTGAGGGTTCCGTCCTCGAGGCAGCCGATCCGCGTCAATCCGTCAGCGAGCTCGGGCCCGAGGATCTCGACCATCACCTGGTGATCGAAGCGGTCGTGGCCCGCCGGTACCGGGGTGTGGGTGGTGAAGACACAGCGTGCCCGGACCGACTCGATGTCAGCCGGTGATGCGTCGGCCACTATCCCGCCGAGGCGGTCAGCGAGGAGGGCCACCGCCACCAGGGAGGCATGGCCCTCGTTGAGATGGTACGTGGCGATCTCCCCGTGGCCGAGCTCGCGGAGCATGGCTGGGCCGGCCAGGCCGAGGACGGCCTCCTGGGAGAGACGCTCGGCGGGGGGTCCCGCGTAGAGCCGATCGGTGATGGCCTGATCGGCGGAGCTGTTCTCGGAGAGCTGGGTGTCAAGGAAGTAGACGGCAACGGTGGACCCGCCGACACCGTGCAGGACACGTCGCCAAACGCCGACGACCACGGGCCTGCCACCGATGACCACCTTTACCCTTGCGTCCAGCCGCTCGAGGTGGTGGGCGGGTGTCCAGCGGACGGGATGTTCGACCTGGCGGCCGGCGGCGTCGAGCTCTTGCCGGAAGAAACCCTGGTGATACAGGAGGGTGACTCCTACGGCCGGCACTCCCATGTCGGCAGCGGCGCGGAGGAAGTCCCCGGCGAGCACTCCGAGGCCACCACTGAACGTGGGGACCTCATCGTCCAGGGCGACCTCCATGGAGAAGTAGGCGACGGTTTCGGCGTGCACCCTGTCAAGTCTGGCGCATGGACTTCGGAGTCGCACACCGAGAGGCAGTTCCCGGCACGTCCGAGCGAAGAGTGGAGATGATCGACGAGGTTGGTGCCGGGTGTCCACGTCGACGTGGACGCCAGCGTCGGCCGATGCCCTGTGCCTTCGTCCGGCCCATGTGGAGACCTCGCGATGATGTGACCAAGGACCCTTGTGGTCGGTGCGGCCCGCGAGTGACGATGTCCTGGAAGGGTGACAACGCTCGGGCTGAGCTTGTCCTGTCGAATCGGTCGGAGCAGATCGGAGGCGGTGCTGTGGCCAACTTGTTTGTTGTCGGAATGGCGGCCTTTCTCGGCGGAATGTGCTGGTTGGCCGCACGGGTCGTCCTATGGGCGGCTGAGACCAAAGCTGAACACAGCGAGGTCGTTGGACCTCTCCCGGCGGGTGTTCTTGTGGAGATTCCTGACACGGTTCCGTCCGAATGGGTCGAGGCCTACTGGGCGGAGAGAGACGGATGATCGCAAGTCGGTGAGCTGGCACCCCCAGCGTCGGTTCGAGGGCGGCGGCCAAAGAGGCCCGGTCTCTCTTCGGTGTGAGCGCGGACCCGTCACTGGGGGAGATCGAGCGGATCATTGAGCACCACCCCGTGTTCCGCATCGCATACGACGGTCATGCAGACAGCCGACGCGGATGGGGAAAGTGAAGGCTCGTCCGCTTCCGAGCCTGCTCCTGATCGCCGGCAGGGCGGGGCCATAAGTGGCGGCTCGCCCGGGTTGCTCCGATCGAGCTCAGGCGATTGCCTTGCGTCGCAAGGGCGGAAGAGTCGGAGGAGGCACACGGCGTGGTGGCAGTTGGGCCAACAGGTCGGTCGTGGCCTCGGCAATTCTGCGAACGGCCGCTTCGAAGGCAAGCTCGGTGGCGGCCGAGGTGGATTGCACCCCGCTGACCTTGCGAACGTACTGACGAGCTGCAGATTCAATCTCCTCAGTGGTCGCTTCCGGCTCCAACCCCCTGAGCGTGGTGATGTTTCGACACATGGGGCAAGGATAGGACGCGGCGGACGATTCTCCCTCAAGTGCTTCTTCGGCGTCCGTAATGCCGAACATGGGCTCGGGCCTCGAAGCTCAGAACATCTGCGCTGGCGGCAGCGACGTCCCGATTCCGCGGCTCCTTCTCTCGCAGTGAGGGAGACAGTCGGATTGGGGATTCATGCAATATCGGGCAGATTCACTCAAACCCGGGCGAAATGGAACCTTCGGCTCTTGAAAACGGGCGACGACAGGTTCACCATGGCGCTACGGAGAGGGGCCGGCGAAAGGAGCAACGATGTTTGCTCAGGTCGGTGATCAGATCGTCGTCAGTGGCTGCCGGACGGGGCGGCGTGACCGTGCATGCAAGGTGCTGGACGTCGTAAACGCAAGCGGTGATTCCCGCTATGTCGTCCGTTGGGACGACACTGGCAAGCTGGACACGTTCTCCGCGGGGCCCGACGCCACCATTGTGAGCAGCGAGCACAGGCGGCACTGAGCGGTTCGGGACGTTTCCACCCTCGTCGGAGTAGGTATCACCGAAGGGGCGTTTCGCAGGTGCCCCGCCTTTGGTCGGGCCAGGGTACCTGGTCAGTTGACTGCGACGAGAAGGACGGGGACGGGGCTCCGATCGAGGATCTCGCGTGCAACAGAGGCGCGGCCGGGATCGGCCGTGTGGGGCCATCCAACGGCAACGAGGTCGGGGTGGAGTGACTCGACGGCGTCGAGTACCTGTGCAGCGGGGACGCCGATCCGCAGTTCGAGCCGGGCCTGAGGTGCGCCGAGTACATGGCGGGCAAAGAACTCCTGCGTATAGGCCTCGGTTTCGTGTTGGACCTGGTCGGTGAAGCTGGGGATCTCCTCGTCCACGTGTACCACCACGATCTCGAGGCCACCGTCTCCCGACAGTTCGATGGTCCGCTGGAGGGCGTGGGCCTTTCCGGGGGTCCCCTCCATGGCCACGAGGACTCTGCGCAGTTGCTTTGGCGGTCGGGCGTCGGGTGGCACCACGACCACCGGCTTGTCGGTTCGACCGGCGAGCGCCAGCGCGAGGTGCCCTGCCGGCCGGGGACCACCGAGGGCGCCACGGGTCCCAAGCACCAGGGCCACGACATCCTCTTCGGCCACGGCAAGGGAGAGTTGCTCAACCGGATCACCGGAGAGTGTGCGCAGATCCGCGCCCGCGGTCTCCGCCGAAGCACGTGCCGTCTCCTCGCCGTCCTCGATGACGTGGAGGGCATCCAGCACTCCGGCAAGGGCCGAGGCCACGGCCTGGGCCATGGCCAGCACGGGCCGCGCGGCGGCAGAATTGTCGATGGCGGCGATGACCTTCTTCATGAAGTGGGCTCCCATTTTGGTCCGCGACGACGAAACGCCAGGTTGCCTGGTCCGGTGGCAAACGGTGTGCCGCCGACGACGACGGAAATGCGCTTGTCGGTCCAGATGGAGAGGTGAGATCGTTCCTTGCGGACGCGGACCCTGCTGCCGCGGAACCGCACGCGGATCTCGATGGCCGACCACGACGGAGGTAGGACGGGGTCGACATGGAGCATGCCGCCGCGCGGGCGGAGCCCCATGAATCCGAAGGCGAGTGCCTGCCACGTGCCGCCCATCGTGGCGAGATGCAGGCCCTGGGCGGTGGAGCCCGTCAGGTCGTCGAGGTCCATGCGCGCGGCGATGTGGAGCGCCTCGAGTGCACGGTCGAAGTCGCGCGTCCGGGCATGCAACGAGGCGTGGATCGCCGGGGACAATGAACTGCCGTGAGCGGTGCGGGGTTCGTAGAAGCGGAGGTTCGGCTCGAGGCTTCCGGCGACCGCCTCGTCGGGGAGGAGGTGGTGGATCATGAGGGCGTCTGCCTGCTTGATCACCTGTGCGCCCCGGGTGCGCTCGGCCCCGAGCAGCAGATCGGCAGCGATCGGGCGACGAGGGGCAAGCTCAGCGATGACCAACGGCTCGAGCCGGCCGAAGCCGGCGAATTGTTCGTAGATACCAGTGTCGGCGTCATAGCCGTCGTACAGGGCGTCGGCGAGCTCGAGCCAGCGCCGCCGTTCGCGTAGATCGCCATCGTCGCCATCGTCGGCTGCTTCAACGACCTCTGCAGCACGGCGCATGTTCCAGCGCGCCATCGCGTTGGTGAAGGCGTTATCGTCCACCGGCTCGTGGTATTCGTCTGGCCCGACGACTCCATAGATATGAGCACTACCGTCCGGTTCAACCCGGATCCGCGATGCCCAGTAACGAGCCGTCTCCACAAGGATTCGGCGGCACGGCCCCCGGGCGAACTCGTCGTCGCCCGACCAATCCACATAGCAGCACGCCGCCCATGGCACCTCGGCGACGATGTGCTCCTCGAGTTGGCCGGTGCGGATGGGAACGATCTGCCCTGATCTGTCCCGGGCACTCGTCGGTGTGACATCGCGTCCGGTGCGGGCGGACTCCCACGGAAAGCGAGCTCCGGCGCGGCCAGCGGCGCGCGCCCCCTCGAGGGCGGCGGGGAGCCGTCGGAGGCGGTACTCGAGCATGGATCGTGCTGCCGCCGGATGAGTAGCGGCCAAGAAGGGGAGGACGAAGGTGTCCGCGTCCCAGAACACATGGCCGCTGTAACCCGTCCCGGTCAGGCCACGGGCGCCGACGGGCGCCTCCCCGCCGTCAGCGACCGATGCCATCAGGTGGAAGAGCGCGAAGCGGATGCCCAGTTGCAACTCGTCGTCTCCCTCGATGACCACGTCGGCATCCTCCCACCGGCGCGCCCAGGCCTGGCGGTGCTCGGTCAGTAACCGGTCGAAGCCGATGGCGGCGGTCTGGCCGACCGCATCGACGACAGGGGAGGGGTCGGGGAGGGCGTCGGCATCGGCACGGTAGACGGCCACGCGGTCGAGGACTCTGCTGCCGGCCTCGGCTCCATCCACCGGGCGTGGTCTGGCGGACCGGGTCTGATTGGCCGCCGCCACGATCCCGCCGGTGGAAGCAGCGACCCGAATCCAGGTGGTGTCGCCGACGCGGCCGTGATCGAAGGCTGGGTCGTCCGCCGGGGGCAGCAGTGGCCGGCCGATGCGGAAGGCACGCTGAAACTGGCTACGTAGGACGGCGGTCGTCGGCCGGGCGAGTGAGACGAACCGTACGCTCTCCACGGCGTCGCCCTCGGCGCCGGCGCTCTCGTGCAGGACCCCTGTCCTCAAGTCAAGGACCCGCCGTAGCGGAGCCCCTACTGCCCACTTGCCCAACTCGAAGGCGACGGGGCCGGTGAGCAGGTGGGTGTCGGCGCCGTCCCCTTCGTAGACGCCCGTGGCGATCACCCAAGGGTGCCGGCTGGGATGGCTGGTGAGAGGCGCCCCGCTCATGCCGACGTGGCCGTCAGCCAGGGTGAGTAGTGCCTCGTGGACGCGCTCGGTTTCGATGTCGAAGCCCTCGATGTCAAGGGTCCAGCCTGCCCAAGCGGTGGCCCCGGGGAGGGCCCGCCGGCGACGCCGGCGAAACTGGTCAGCGAGCAGCTGGTGCACACGCGCCGCGCCGCCAGTGAGTGCCAGCATCCCAGACCTGGGTGAACCCCGGCCGCCATTGACCAGGACGACGGTCGTGGCCCGGACGTCGGGGACGATGACGGGCGCGGGACGATGGGGGATCCCCGACAACCCATCGACCACCGTCAGCACCGCCTGCGGGTCGACTCCCCGCCGCCACAGCTCTTGGAGCACGACGAGCGCTACATCCCCGGCGTCCTCGAGGGCGATCTCCACTGTGCTGCCTTCGACCACCACCCGAGGGTCCTCGAGCCCGACCTGCCGAGCCGCCTCCACGGCGAGGTCTGCGAGGTGGGTCACACCGGGGATCCCATGGGCCAACAGGAACTGTTTGAGT